>ENA-ORXD01001559-ORXD01001559.1-sediment-metagenome-genome-assembly--contig:-NODE-1559-length-18252-cov-3.094801_pt1 | contig 18252 bp, 16 predicted proteins | sample MGYA00237862_ERZ511471 | MGnify/ENA metagenome assembly ERZ511471
GTGCACTTCGTTTCTGAAATTTGCGTTCAAATCCCCATTCGCTTCGCTCAGGGGATAATTCGACTTACGCTTCGAGCTTCACTCCGTTCGCTCTCAGCTTGTCTCATTACATTTTATATTTGCCGAAATCTTCCACAGAAAGATTTTCCAAAAATTCTTTAATCTTTTCTTCCTTGAGCTTGTCAAGATCATTGAGTTTGATCCCAAAATCAACGTTACGTGACTTTTCAATGACTGTTTCATCTACAAAAATAGGAGCATTCATCCGTAGGGCAATCGCAATAGCATCGCTGGGACGAGCATCAATCGTAAATTCCTCTCCATCCTTTCTCAGATAAATATTAGCGAAGAAAGTATTACTGCGGATATCAACAATCTCAATTCTAATCAACGTCACATCAAAAGATTTCAGGAATTCAGAAAATAAGTCATGGGTCATGGGCCTGGGAAAAACAATTTTTTTAAGTTCCGTGGCAATGGCGCTGGCCTCAAACAATCCTATCCAGATAGGGATTGCTTTATTGTTATCCATATCTTTCAATATGACAATCGGGGTATTGGTAACAGGATCAATGGTTAATCCTAACACTTTCATCTCAATTAGCACTTTTTTGCTCCTTATTTTGTCTCTATTGTCTCTGTTATAGAACGTAAATATACTTTAATATTTTTACCTTCACCATTTTACCTTATTACGTCCGACTCACCTTTAAAATTAAAAATGTTCCACTTCAAAATTTTTGCTTTTGTCTTCTACCAATATTTCCCAAGAAGTTCCTTCCATTTCATCATGGATTTCCTGCGGGTGCTTGTTCTGTCATATTCGGAGCTGTTCCAAATATCTCATCTCTTTATTCTCTTCAACTTTTCCTTTTAATTTGCACACTCTCTTGATATTTCAGAATCAAACCTGATTTTTTCCATCATGTCAATTATTTCTTGGTAGTCTTTTTTGTCTCATCCGAAAACCCGACTATAATGTTCAAAGTTATATTTATCTGAGGATTAATCTTACACGGTGTTATCCCCTATTCTTTAAAGCTATTTGATTAGAACCTGATTGCACAGGGAAAATGGATATGGGAACTGATCATATCCTTCGTATAAAAAAATCAATTAATACTGAGAGCCAACGATTCGAATACAAACATATTTTCTTTTCATTTTTCCGATTCACCAATATTATTGACATCATTATTATTTCAATATTAATTAGTCAATATTTTTCCTTATCAAGTTAATTATTGGCGATAAGACAGTTATCATTAATCCAAAAATAATATTAAAATAATTCTTTACATTCATTGTTTTTGGTATTATATAAAAATCATAACGATTTTTAAAAAAAATAATAATATTAATAAATTTGTTGACAAAACATATGAATTTATGTTAACGATTCATCTATGAAGAATTTAATAAAATTCATAATTATCTTCTCAATTTTCATTATTCCTATACAATCTTTCGGATTAACAAACGCTATTTCTGATAATGAGCTTGATGGCGTTGTTGCGCAGATCGGCTCGATTACTGTTAGAATCGGCCATATTCAAGTAGAATCCCAAAGTTTAAAAAGTATCGTCACGGACGGATGGAACTATTGGGACTCTGATCACGACATAACAAATCATTTGCGTAATCCTCATCCCAATAATGCAGATGACTACTTTAGTGGAACATCCGAAACAAATTCACAAAAATATCCCGGAGCTGGTTTCTACGACAAAACAGGATATTTCGGATATGATGAAGTATACATAACCGGGGGGACAGTTATACATTCCGGTTCCATGACATTAGAGGTCGTTTCAACAAACGATCCTAATGTGCGTTCCGGGTGTAAACTGGAAGTCGTCATGAATAACAGTTCCGTTCATGCCCCTATTGCTATTGAAGCAGTGGTTAAACTCGGTAGAACCCCTTATTTTGAAGACAATCAAGTTTTAGGTCGTACCTATACATCAGGCGTTTCATCGACAACGAATGGTCATCTTTCAGTATATGCTCACAACAACTCTTTTCCGTTTTAGATTAATCCATAATTATTTCAAAATGTGTTTTTAAAATGCCGCTCAGTTTTTTCTCTTAAGATGTTACTTAGGTTTCCAAATTCCTCTAATGTTAGAGTTTCTGCTCTTCTCTGAGCATCAATAGAAGCTAATTTTAACGCGTCTTTTAATAGTGATTCTCTCAATCCGTTCATCAAACTTGATTTCTTCAAATTATTAAAAATCATTTTTCGACGCTGAGCAAAAGAATCTCTGACCACTTTTACAAAATAATCTTCATCGTTCAGTTGAATTCTCGACTGCTTATTGAAAATACCCGTCATGACCGATGATTCCACTTTCGGAACGGGATAAAAATAAGTTGCCGGCACATTGACGATCTTTTCCATCGTGGCGAACATTTGCAAAATGACGGACGGCACACCATAACTTTTGTTTCCCGGAGAGGCGACCATACGTTCAACCAGTTCTTTTTGCATCATGAGCGTAAAAGAATGGATAATATCTTTGAAAGAAAGCAAATAAAACATTAAGGGGCTTGAAATATTGTAAGGAATATTCCCGACAACCTTAATTTTTTTATTTTCTGATCCGGCAATTTTTCTGAAATCAAACCGCAAAATGTTTACATGAATTATTTCAACGTTTTGATATTGTGAGAGCCTGTCTTTCATGACGTCAACCAGTTGATGATCCAGTTCAACAGCAATCACCCGATCGGCTTTTTGCGCCAAATGTTCCGTTAAGACACCGATGCCCGCGCCGATTTCCACAACGATATCCGGCTGTTCAACACCCGCTATCTGGGCAATCTTTTCAATGCTTCCTTGATCGATCAAAAAAGATTGTCCGAATTTTTTTCGTGGTTTAATTGCGTAATGGTTAAGAATTTCTTTCGGCGTCATGGTGATTTCCCCGGATATGAGAATTAAAAAATTTACGACAACGGCCAGCGGGAAACGGCATTGAGATCCAGTGGATCTCTCAGACCATTCTTCAGCATAATTTCTCCCATAGCGGCCACCATGGCTGCATTATCCGTGCATAAATGGACGGGTGGAATGAACAGCTCCATTTTCTTTGCCGTCGTTTCGACCGTAAACTTTTCACGCAATCTGCTGTTGGCTGCCACTCCTCCGCAAACAACCACACGTTTAATATCATTATCTTCTGCCGCTTTTATGGTTTTTTCCACAAGCACATCGACAATCGCTTCCTGAAAACTTGCTGCGATATCCGGCAATTCATTTTCACTGAAATCACTCCCTCTTTTTTTGAGTAGGATTAAAAGAGATGTTTTTACCCCGCTAAAACTGAAATCCGGCGAATCCTTCATCGCTCTGGGAAAGGACACCGCGCGGGGATTACCTTTTTTTGCAATTCTATCGATGACAACACCCCCCGGATAACCCAGATTCAGAAGTTTGGCAGCCTTGTCAAAAGCTTCGCCCGCGGCATCGTCCCGCGTCTGGCCAATCAACTGAAATTCACGATAATTGCTGATCAGATATACGCTGGTATGTCCGCCTGAAACAACCAGCGCAATAAAAGGGAAAGTTGGGGACTTTTCCGAAAGAAATACAGCGGCAATGTGCCCCTCGAGATGATTGATTCCAACCATCGGAATATCAAGCGCAAAGGCGAGCGTCTTGGCTGTGGAAAGACCGATCAATAAAGATCCTACCAAACCCGGCCCACATGTGACGGCAATACCTTCTATTGCTTTCAATGAGACATCAGCTTCTTTTAACGCCTGTCGTATGACCGGATTAATCACTTCAAGGTGCTTGCGCGAAGCTATTTCAGGGACGACGCCTCCGTATGGCGAATGAATTTCTATTTGTGAGGCAACAACACTGGACAATATTTTGCCGTTATGTACCACAGCCGCAGCCGTTTCATCACAGGATGATTCTATACCTAATACGAGCATAAATTATCTTTCATTTTTATCTTTGCTAAAAACTCCAAATCCATATATAAAAGCAAACACGATTTGTAAACAAACTTTTCTCAACCACATGATCATCGGGGAAATGTGATGGAATTCAAGACTGATTTTTTGATATTGGGAAGCGGCATTGCCGGGTTAAGCTTGGCGATTAAAGCATCAACCCTTGGCAGTGTCGCCATTGTGACCAAAAAAGAAAAATCCGAATCCAATACCAATTATGCTCAGGGCGGAATCGCCGCCGTAACGGACAAAACGGACAGTTTTGAAGAACACATCAGTGATACGTTGATCTGCGGATCCGGACTCTGCAATAAAGAAGTCGTCGATTTTGTGGTTCGGGAGGCGCCTCCCCGGATTCAGGAGTTGATTGAATGGGGCGTCAATTTCACCAAATCAGAGGAACCTCCCCATCTTTATGATCTGGGACAGGAAGGAGGACACCATCGCCGTCGCGTTTTACACGCGAAGGATCTCACCGGACAGGAAATCGAACGGGCGCTTCATGAAAAAGTCGCCGATCTGAAAAATGTCCGGATTTATGAAAATCACATCGGGATAGATCTCATTCTCCAGAAAGATGATAAAGGCCAAACGATTAATTGTGTTGGCGCCTATGTCCTCGACATTCAAAACGGCGAAATCCACACCTACCGTGCCAAATATACTATTTTATCGACTGGAGGCGCCGGCAAGGTGTATCTGATTACCACCAATCCCGACATTGCCACAGGTGACGGCATCGCCATGGCTTATCGGGCGGGAGCAAAGATCGCCAACATGGAGTTTATCCAGTTTCATCCCACCTGCCTGTTTCATCCGGAGGCCAAAGCGTTTCTGATCAGCGAAGCGGTTCGTGGCGAGGGAGGCATTCTTAAATTAAAAAGCGGCGAGACATTTATGGAGAAATATCACTCTATGAACAGTCTGGCGCCGCGCGATGTCGTCGCCAAAGCGATTGACACGGAAATAAAAAAATCCGGCGATGAATACGTCCTCCTGGATATCACCCACCATGATCGTGATTTTGTCATCAACCGCTTTCCGAATATTTATCATAAATGTCTGGAATACGGCATCGACATTACATCTCAACCCATTCCCATCGCGCCCGCCGCTCATTATATCTGCGGTGGAGTCGCTGTGGATCATGACGGGAAAACATCCATTGATAACCTGTTTGCCTGCGGTGAGGTGGCCTGCACCGGGCTGCACGGCGCGAATCGACTGGCCAGCAATTCTCTTCTGGAAGCTCTGGTTTTTTCTCACCGTGTATTCATCAAAATAGCCAAGTCTGTCCGGCAAACAGAGTTAAGCACCGTCCCCATTCATCCATGGGATCCGGGTGACGCGTCGGAAAGCGACGAAAGTATCGTCGTCACCAACAACTGGGACGAAGTCCGCCGGTGTATGTGGAACTACGTGGGGATTGTCCGTTCCGACAAACGACTGGCAAGAGCTGAACGCAGAATCGATATGATTCAAAGGGAAATCAATGAATACTACTGGAATTACAGAGTCACCAAGGATCTCATCGAACTTCGCAACATCACCACGGTGGCCAAACTCATTGTTCATTGCGCTCGCGCGAGGAAAGAGAGTCGCGGTTTACATTATAATATGGATTACCCCAACACACGCGATGAATTCAATAAAGATACGATCCTCGTCAGGGAATAGACCACATAAATTTATTTATTTTTTCTATTTTTAAAAACCCGGTTGAAGATAAAATCCAGATGCTTCAAAAAATTATTTAAATTAAATATCGCCGCCAAATCTTTCCTGGTCAGATATTTTTTCACAACGGAATCCTCTTCCAGCAGGTTTCTAAACTCCAGGCCTTCCTGCCAGGATTTCATGGCGTTGCTTTGCACCACGGCATAAGCGGCTTCCCGGGTCAAACCTTTCTCAATCAGCGCCAAAAGCACCATCTGAGAAAAGATGAGACCATGCGTCATGTTTAAATTATCCATCATTTTCTCCGGATAAACGACCAGCTTATCCAGCATGCCGGTAAATCGATCCAGCATAAAATCCAGGGCAATAGTGGCATCCGGTCCGATGACCCGTTCCACGGAAGAATGACTGATGTCCCTTTCATGCCAGAGAGCGATATTTTCTAGAGAAGCCATGGCATAAGAACGCACCAGCCGGGATAGTCCTGAAAGATTTTCCGAAAGAACCGGATTACGTTTATGCGGCATGGCCGAAGAGCCTTTCTGGCCTTTTGAAAAATATTCTTCGGCTTCTCTCACTTCCGTCCTTTGTAATAATCTGATCTCCTGAGCGAACTTATCCAGGGATGACGCAATGATCGCCAATGTCGTGAAAAATTCCGCGTGGTGGTCACGCTGGACAATCTGCGAAGAAACGGCTTCTGGTTTCAGACCCAGTTTGCCGCAAACATATTCCTCGACGAAGGGATCAATAAAGGGAAAAGTCCCCACGGCTCCGGATATTTTTCCATAACTCACCGATTCCTTGGCCCGCAACAGACGCTGACGGTTGCGTTGCATTTCCTGATACCAGATGGCCAGTTTCAGTCCGAAGGTGATGGGTTCGGCATGAATCCCGTGCGACCTGCCGATCATCACGGTATTTTTATTTTCAAAGGCCCGCCGCTTGATAACCAGAAGCAATTTATCCATATCTTCCAGTAATATTTCCGCGGCTTCTTTTAACTGAACGGCAAATGCCGTATCCAGAACATCCGAGGATGTCATGCCCATATGAATAAACCGGCCATCCTCACCGACCTTTTCCGTCAGTGACGTCAAAAAAGCGATGACATCATGTTTGGTAACCTTTTCGATTTCATCGATACGTTCTACATTGATCCGGACCTTCCCTTTAATGTTTTTAAGCGACTTCCGCGGTATTTTGCCCAGTTTTGCCAATGCTTCACAGGCCAGTATTTCCACAGCAAGCCATTTCTTATATTTATTCTCCTGGCTCCAGACTGCCGTCATGATCTCACGGGAATATCTTGGTATCACTTTTTTCTCCTTTGATTATTTTATCCTGAAAAAGAAAACGGGATTAACCTTTCCGCCTTTGTTTTGATTATTATTACGACTTCCACCCATCCGTCAAGACTTAATATATCTTTTTAACGGTTGACAAAGAATACCGAACGACATATGAAAGCGAAGAACCATGAGGGAAAAAATGACACCATTACAAACGGCAGTTCAATACACTCCTCTGGAAGAAAAATTTAACAGTATCACTCACGGATTCGGTATCGTGTTCAGCATTGCCGGATTGATTCTTTTAGTTGTTTTTTCCAGTACTTATGGAGATTTAAAACATATTATAAGTTGTACTATTTTCGGAGCAACGCTTGTTTTACTCTACACGTCCTCCACGCTTTATCACAGTTGCGGTAAACAAAACTTGAAACATAAATTTAAGATCATGGATCATGCCTGCATTTATGTTCTGATTGCCGGAACCTATACCCCTTTTCTGCTTGTCACGCTACAGGGCGTTATCGGTTGGAGCATGCTTGCTTTAATCTGGTCTTTAACCGTCATCGGAATTTTCTTGAAAGTTTTTTTCGTCCATCGTTTTCAGGTGATCTCCACGATCACCTACATTTTAATGGGCTGGATCATCATTTTCGCCATCAAACCGCTTATTCAGACCTTGCCTCCGGGCGGCCTCATCCTGCTTGTCTCCGGTGGATGCGCCTATACGTTTGGCACAATTTTTTACGCCTGGCAAAGACTTCCATTCAATCATGCGATCTGGCATTTATTTGTCCTTGGCGGAAGTGTTTGTCATTTTTTCTCCATTATGTTTTATGTTATACCGGAAATGATCTGATTTAATCAATAAATGCCTCTTTGTTGTCCTTAAATCATTCTTGAATTATAACCTTTTAAATGCTAGAAAGTTAAATGCTAGAAAGATTCCACAAAATAAATACCTGCTAGGAGACAAAAATGCGAAAAGCCTTAATATATCTATTTTGTTTAACAATAATTTCTTTTTCCGAAGGTTCCCTTTGGGCAAAAGATAAATATATTGTGACCGTTCTTCCTTTTTATGTTCACAGCGCAGAAAAAATTGATTACATCAAGAATGGCATCGAGGATATGCTCACCTTCCGCATTTCCGCTTCCGATAAAATCAATGTTACAAAGAAAGAAGCTGTTCTTACGCACTTAAAAAAAGCCAAAATAAAAACAATCACCGCCGGCAATGTCCGCAATATCGGCCAAAAGTTGAATTCGGATTATGTTGTCTGGGGAAGTATCACCAAAATCGGCAACAGCCTCAGTATTGACGGAAAATTGCTGAGTATGGACAAAACAAAATCCGATATCGGCATGTCCTCTCAATCAGCATCCCTTGATGATGTCATCCCCAAAATCAACGAATTTTCAGAAAACATCGTCAACCACATTCTGGGGACCACGACACTTCCGCCAGTCCCGACGCCGGCTGCTGCTGTTACCACACCGACGCCATCCATGTCCCGCGAATCTCAAATCATAGCCGGCATGAGATCCGGCAGCAAAAAAGCAGGAACCTTTACGGCAGTCATTAATGCTGAATTCATCAATGCCGGAGGTTCCTTCAATCAAAAAGGTTTTTGGATGAGCCAGAAAATTCCCTTCGAATTCAAGGGGATGGATATAGGAGATGTGAATGGTGATGGGTTAAACGAAGTTATTATCATAGATAAAAATAATGTGTATATCTATCAAAAAACTGAAAAAGAGCTTAAATTATTGGAAAAAATAGCCGGGAAATCTTACGATAATTATATTGCCGTCGATGTCGCCGATATCAATAGAAACAACACGAACGAGATCTTTGTTACATCCCTAAACGATACACTTCTCGATTCTTTTGTTTTGGAATTTAAAGATGGCAAATATGAAAAAATCGCATTCAACCTTCGCTTGTTTCTACGTGTCATCGATACACCGTCCGGAATCCCGTTACTGTTAGGACAGGAACTTGGATTCGGCAAACCTTTTGATCTGCCCATCCATGAAATTATATTTAAAGACGGAGCGTACGTTCCCGACGACAAGATGAAAATCCCTATCGGCTTATCGATATACGGCCTGAACATTGATGATGTGGGCATTGGAGGAGGAGAAAAAATACTCGCCCTGGATGAATATGATTATTTATACATTATCGACAAAACGAGCAAACCGCTGGGGTCGCTTACGTCCATTGGTTTTACCAGTGAAGAACTGATTTGGAGAAGTGACGATGTTTTTGGCGGCAGCAATAACTATATAGAAAACATGGATAAAAAATATCCCGATGACAGAGAAAAAAGCGCGTACGTTAATTTACGCGTTCTGACCGCGGATACCAATCAAAACGGCAAAAAAGAAATTATTATCGTCAAGAATTTATCATCCGTCGGACGACTTTTTAAACATTACAAACTGTTTACTGCCAGTGAAATATACAGTTTGGAATGGGATGGTTTGGGCATGTCTGAAAACTGGCGGACGAAAAAAATCAATGGATACGTTGCCGACTATTCCATTAAAGACGTGGATAATGACGGTCAGAAGGAAATCGTCCTTGCATTGGTGCAATCCGTTGGATTTTCTCTTCGCGAAAGAAGCGTCCTCGTTGTTTACAAAATTGATACGACTCAACAATAAGTTATTGACAAATATTTCGCTCTTAGATATACCGTGCCACCTATTTTAAGTTCATTGAAATTTCTTTATAAAGAAAGGCGGTGTAGCTCAGTTGGTCAGAGCATACGGCTCATATCCGTAGTGTCCCTGGTTCAAATCCAGGCACCGCCACCATTCAGAAATTTCACATCAATGAGTTATCCCATTATATTTTCTGTATCAATTTCAACGCCCGCTGGGCGGCCGCCTTGACTTCTTCGGGATACCCTCCCATGCCCAGAAACGATTTTGATTCGACAATGTCCGTAAGAGCAGGCACCGCCTCGGACGAACCCATGGCTCCTAGGGCACTGCAAATTTTTTCCTGCATGGCTATCTGTTCTTCTTTGGAGATCGTCGAGGACTTTCTGGAAAGCATCTCCAGCAGTTGAGGAATCGACTCGGCATGTTTTATTTTGCCCAGTATGGCAATAATATCCATTCTCATGTCCTGTTCCACCTGCTGCAGAACAGATAATAACAATGGCCCTTTTTTCTTTCCTCCGGTCTGTGAAATGCTCTTGAATGCTTCATTTCGAACTCTTTTATCCTTATGCAGTAATAAAGGACGAAGCAAATCAGCACTGGATTCATTGCCGATACGTCCCAGAATGTAAGCCATGTTTCGCAAATAATACCATGGAGCATTGATGTTAATGCTTTCCTTGATGGCCGGAATCGCTTTGTCCCCCAGTTCCTGAATAATATGGATAATGCGGATACGTTCTTTGCTTTCATTGGCATTCATCACACCATCCAGCATTTTTTCCATGATGATATCGCCGAATCCGAAAAGGATCTGGCAGGCTTCGCTATTTTTTTTCTTCTGGCTGATATCGATTTCATGAATCAGAATATTGATGTTTTCATCCGATGCCAGATTTTTAAGAACGTTCATGGAAACCTTACGAACCTTTTCATCCTTTTTTAACACACCACTGCTGATCTTGTTGAATATTTCTATAATCGGACTGGCTTCCGTAAATAGACCCAGTTTGATAAAGTCCTCTATCAGCCTCTGCAGGTCGCCACAAATTTTTTCATAGGCAGGAGTAACGGCGTTTTCTGTTTCCAGCCATTGAATCACCTCTCCCATCAGCTTTTTAAGCACTTCCCGTTGCTCTTCCGATAAAAAAGACTCCACGGTGCCTTCCATCTCTCTCAGACGGCCTAATACCTGATTCATCTCGGCAATACCCTCTGAAACGCTATCAACAGACACATCCGCTTCAGGAATCTCTATTTCGTTTTTCGTTTCCGTTGTCACAATTTCCGGACTTTTCGTTATAAGTTTTACGGAAATACTCAATTCTTCCCTTTCCAAATCTTTATCGACAAAAATGTCCTTAATATCGAGACCGCGAAGGATATCCATGAGGGATGAAACATCCACTTTTTCGTTTCTTAGCTGATTTAAAAATTTATCACCTGTTTGATGTTTTTTTCCCAGTTCGTCAAAAGTATCAGGAGCATCCTGCCGAAGTTTTTCCATCAGGTGAAGATAAAGCAATTCCATGAAGTTGCCTACAACCGGATTGACAAGAGGAGCGGCCTGCTCATACTTCATCGCGGTGTGGACACGAACCAGTGCATTAATGGCTTTAAGCTGTAATTCAGTATTCGTCATAATCTCCCCCAATATTCTTTAGTCATTAAATAATTTTATTGTTGATTTTTTTATAACACTTTTGCGTATTATTCTCAACCGGCTGATTCTTTAAAAAAAGAAAGTCCCCTTAGAGCTACTTCCCTGGAAAAACAAAGTTCAATAATTTATTATTTTTTATCTTTTTTAAAAAAAATAAACATGGTAATATGATACAAAATCAAAAAACGTTATTAAAGAAACACAGGGTTTTGGTTTATACATCGGGGAAAATCAAGGATGGAAGATTTTCTTGATCATCGTCTAACCTCAAGAAAGGAGAAGAAACCATGAAAAAATTATCTTACGTTTTTGCGGCACTCGGGATTTTAATAATGATCGGCGCATTCCTTGGAAGATTTATCGATGCGCGAACAGTATTGGGATGCTGTATCCCCGGTGGAATATCAGCCTCATCCGCTATGATAGGAGCCGATACTTTTCTTCTCCTGGCAATTCTGACTTATCTTTATAAAAAGGATTAAAGAGTTCCCCTGCATTAACTGAAACGTTATTGAAATACGTCCATTAGAACGATGGAAAGTTAATTTTTTGTCATTACCAGAATATGTACAAGTCACGGTAATGAAGGATTCATTGTGAAGCTGCCACTGCTGCAAATTTTATCCCCCTTCCCGGCATCCTCAACATTCATCAGCGATGGAGAATTTAGTCATTGCGTGAACCTTGCCCGTCAACATGGTTTGGAAATGCTGTTCTATAACCGGTTGAAGAAACATCATAGCGGATCAAATCCCTTCATTGATGCCTATCTAAAAAAAAACGAGAATGCATTTCTGTTTAGCGTGGCCAGATCAATGCGTCAGGAAGTTATTGAAAAGGATGTGGTCACTGCCCTTGTAACACAGCGTGTTCCCGCGTGTATCATCAAAGGGAATCAAATCGCCCGGACTATTTATGAAGATCCTAACTGCAGAGGGTCTGCTGATATTGACGTGCTCATCCGGACAACGGATCTGATTGATGCCGACAGAATTATAACGTCGATGGGATTCAAAAGTGAGAATACCCTGCCCCTGCCTTTCTGCATTAACAGATTGCATCATATTCCTTACAGCAATATGAACAACAATATTCTTCTCGAACTGCACTGGGATTTCGGCTATCCTTTATACTTTAATTTGACGCCGGATGAAATATGGAAAGGCATAATCGGCAAGGAATCGAAAGAATATTCGTTAACGCCCGAAACCATGGTTATCATGCTCTTGACCCATCATTTCCGGCATGGCTTCCGGGAAATTAAAATCCTGGTGGATATCCTCTGGAGCCTTTACAGATACGACAGCATCATCAACTGGCAAAATTTTACCCAGCGGCTGATAAAATACGGTCTTGTTAAAACGACTGCCATCATTTTGAGCCAGTTGGATGACCTTTGGAATTTAAATGAAGGCTCCTTGGAATCCTTCAAGATTCTCCGTGAACAGATCGCCTCTCAGCCGGTTCATCCATCAAAATTTTTATTACGGTATTTTAAAATTAATATTGGCCACCCATCACACAAATCAACGGATATGCAGGTGGCGAAATTCGCGCTCGACAGAACATCAAATATCCTTTATGCATTTGTTAAGATATTTTTTCCAAGACCCCGGGATATAAAATTTTTTTATCCCGGAAGCGGAGGCTGGATGCTCCCTTTCAACTATCTGCGTTTCTTCTGCTGGCGGATAACCAAGTGGAGCCTTTTCACATAGAAAACATAGCACGATTCAATATTCACAATCTTTAAAACGTTGAACTCTGAACGTAGAACATAGAACTGTTTTTTCTATCCACCATCAACCATCAACTATTCACCATTACACACAGTACTGCTGTGCCTGAATATTAAACATGTGGGCATAATACCCCTTCAGTTTCATTAATTCTTCATGACTGCCTCGCTCCACAATTTTTCCCTTGTCCAGTACATAAATCCTGTCCGCCATACGCACGGTCGAAAACCGGTGACTGATCAGTAACGCGGAACGGCCTTTGATTAATTTTCTAAACGTTCGAAAGACGTCATATTCCGACTGGGGACTCATGGCGCTGGTCGGTTCATCCAGAATGATCATCTGCGCGTCCCGCAGAAATGCCCTGGCCAGAGCCACCTTCTGCCATTCGCCGACACTGATTTCCACGCCGCCCCCGAAGTGTTTTCCCAGAAGCGTGTCATAACCTTCCGGCAAATTGCTGATAAAGTCATCCGCTGCAGAATATTGCGCCGCCGTGCGCACGTGTTCATCATCGGGATTCAGACGGGTATTTCCGATCCAGATATTTTCGCGAACCGTCAACGGATAATGAACGTAGTCCTGAAAGATCACGGCAATTTCGTGTCGCAGATCTTTGATATCAAAGTCATGAAAATCCGTACCGTCTAATGTGATTCTTCCGGTTGTCGGCTCATAAAGACGGCAGATCAGCTTCGCCAGTGTCGTTTTGCCCGCACCGTTATCCCCGACAAGAGCGACCACCTCCCCGGCGCGAATGGTCAAATCAACAGTCTCGAGAACATTTCCGCCCTTTTCGCTATACATAAATGACACATTCTCGAACTTGATGCCATCCCGCATGGGACGAGGCACGTCTTTGCACTGCTGGCAGACCGCAGCCTCGGATTTTAAATCCAGAAAATTACAAAAATGGTTTAAAAATATACTGTCTTCATAAAGGCCGGCCAGACCTCCCATGATGTCCTGCAAATAGGTCTGCGCGCGCTGAAACGCTCCGTAATACATCACCATGTCGCCCAGTGTCAGATCGCCGCGGATTGTCCTTAAAATAACAAAGACCAAAAGGCCGAAGAGCGCTACAATGGCAGCAATCTGCGCGATTAAATCAAAGACAGAACGTGTTTTGGCCAGTTGAAGATTTTCGCTCCGAAGTTTTGCCCGCAGGTCGCGGTATCTTTTCCGGAAAATATTGCCCAGATCGAAGATCCGTAATTCCTTGGCATGAAGGCCACTTGTCAGCATCCGGTGATATTCATAGGTTTGTCTTTCCGTCTCCGTACGGCGGAATTTCCATTCGTACAGGCGATCCGCGTTGCGGATTTTAACAATAATCACCGGCAAAACAGCCGCAAACAGAACAAGGGTAACCGCCCAGTGCAGATAAAACAAAAGACCCGCCAGCGCGACCAGTGAAAGGCCGCTCTGGCCTAACTGCATCAGCGCCTGAATGACATGATTGGGGCGATACGGCGCTTCCTGCTGTGCCCGGTGAAGCGTATCGTAGTAATCGGGATCCTCGTAATAAACCAGGTCCACCTCAGCCGACTTCGCGTGAATGACATCTGTGACATGGTCGGTCAACAATTGGCCCTGATTTTCCCGGATAATCTCGGACAACGCGCGACAGCCCGCGATCAGCAGGGTCACGAGTGCTGCCAGACCAATCCATAAAAATATTAGCTGCAGGACCTGCGGATCACCCGGAGAACTGATCCCCTGCTGAACGGAATCGACGATCAGTTTAATCATATAAAGGCTCGCCAATGGCAAAACGGCCTGCACAGCCATGCAGCACAGATTCACGATGGTCCAGTTTCTGGTGCTCATCCAGACGAGTGCCACGGCTTTGCGCAATTGCATCAACCCGCGAAGTTTTTCCAATAAGCTAACCTTCAATTCAACACCTGCTTTTGTAAGTCAATTCTAATCCTTATCTGTGTCATTTCGATGAGTCCCGATTCATCGAGACGAAGAGAAATCTTGAATCTTTGAAAAAACAAGATTCCACACCCCGACACGTCGGGATTCGGAATGACAATGAATATACCTTTAACTGTTTTAACCATTCACCATCCACCAGTTAAATCTTAATTACTTAAATCTGTTCTTTTCTAACCGCTGAACCGTGAACCGTTGAAACTTCTTTTCCTTCAGCCTAACAGTCTTCGGTCTTTTTTCTTAACCTTGAACATAGAACGTAGAACTTCTTTTACCATCCACTATTCACTATTCACTTTTTTATATTCTCCGCCCTTCTGTGTGCCACCTCACAAAAATACGGCGTCGAACCGTCCATAGCACCTGTTTCCAAATGAGCGTGAGCCGGACACCACAGGCACAGATTCACCAACGCGCACTTCCGGCACGAATCCAGAAATTCCTTGCGCTGCGAGCGCATATCGCGCACTTTCGGCACAAAGTTATCCCAGGCATCCTTTAAAGTACCCTTGCGCAAATCATACGTCGTTCCTTCCGCCCACAACGATGAACACAGGCGGAACTTTCCGTCGTAACTTACATTGAAGCTGCCGTTACCCGCTCCGCAATGGAAAAGATGATCGCAGCCGTAATGCGTGAATGCCTCATTGATCAGCGTGTCGCATTCCTTGCGCATGGCATTGATGCGCTGTTCATCGCTCTTTTCCAGTTCCACGATCTGTTCCGGCGTTAACCGTTGAGCACGGATTTCCTCATTGCGTTTTGCATTACCGTCAAAGCGCAAGTGCAACTGCGGGTCAAAACGATAATAATCTTTTGTCCGTTCACGGCAAAAATCCGCAATCGCTTTCTGTTCGTGAAGATTGGCCTGAATGGCCATTGCCTTCAGTCGAATGCGAATTCCGTTTTTTATCAGCGCCTCCAGACCTTTCATGAACTTTTCAAACGAGCCGGGCCGTCGCGTTACTGCCTCATAGGTTTCTTTCGTTACGCCGTAACCCGTGATTTCAATATCCCGCGGCGGATATTTTTTGAACAGCGCAATATAGTCTTCGTTAATCAACGTGGCATTGGTAAAGACGGAAACCAGCAGACCCAAACGTTTCAATCCCATGTAAATCTCGGGAAAGTCGTCCCGCAAAAGCGGTTCGCCGCCGGTAATCAGACACCACATGGCGCCCATTTCTACGGCCTGACGTGCGATGTCGAGGATTTCGTCCGCGCTCAGTTCCTCGGCTTTTGCTTTTGTGTCGCCCGCGGGAAGATTAATGTAGCAGTGCGCGCAGTCCATATTGCAGCGCGCCGTGATTTCAATGTCAAACGCAAGCGGCACGCGCTTGTCTTTGAGTTTATCCCACAGGGGAAAGTCCTGAATTTCGATGGTTTCGGTCATAAGATTACACCAGTTTTTTTCTCATCACAATTCTTCGCCGTCCCGTTTTTATCTTTTCTTCAGCCAGCATCGGTCCAAGAGAAGGAAGAGTGACATCCTCAAATCCAATTTTCTTAAGAAGGCTAAAAGATCTTTTGTTGTCTTCGTAAACAATACCGAAAACTTCTTCTATGTTTTGTTCTTCGGTCTTCTTCAAGGCACGCATCATTAAATTTTCACCCAAGCCTGTACCACGATAACGTGCTCGTACGTGTAGCGAAAGTATCCAATGCCCATACCACGAATGACTATGATCCGGGAAATCAACATTTTGCACAAAGCCTATAACTACATTTTTTCTTTTGGCAACCCAGTTGGTCACATTGGGGTCTATATCTTTCCGACAGTAAGGAACACCGGGATTAAACATCTGATGAACTGCTTCCATGTCATTTTCGGACGCTTCCAAAATATCAATGCGTGGCGTTAGTTGTCCGGCAATGCTGCGGTACACTTTGAAGGATTGTAGAATCTGCAGGAAGCGGCCGGCAATCCGGCGCGGAAACATCAGAATTTTTCGCCCGCCTGTTAAAATATTGGCCCGACTAAGAAACGCTATCAACCCTTTGCCCTGGCCTATGGCCAGCCACATGTCTTTTCCGTTTCGTTCGACGCGGCTTACATAACCGATAATTTTTTCATCAGAAATAACACCGTCCATCTCCAGACAGTTATCGCCTTTGATTATCCAGCCCTGTTGCGCTCGTCCTATAATGCGATGAATAACCAGTCTGTCTGTTGCCGGATGCGCAAAAGCCACAACATCACCCGGAACCGTTTTTTTTTCTTTCATTGGTGCAATGGTGAGAATGTCCCTGTCGCGGATAAAAGGCTGCATGCTGAACCCACGGGCGGTCGTGCGCAACGCCGCATCCTTTTCCTTCATGGCCAGAAGAAGCTCCTTTTGACCGAGGTTGGAAAGGCTCAACGTGCCGCCTTCAGAAACATACTGTTCATCGGCAGTACCCGATGATGAAATTATTCTGGAGTAATTCATTTTAGTAATTGTTTATATTGTGAAATGAGGTGGAAATCAAGATTTGTTATTTTATTTTACGGTCAGGATGCGTCTGGTAACCATTTCGGATGCAAAGCCCAGCACGTCTTTTTGTATTTCATCAGGGGAAGCGGAAAATTCTTTTTCCAGTTCCGTCGCAATTTGCCCAAGTGATTTAACACCGTCGAGCTTTTTCCAGATGGCTTTTCCGGTTTCGTTGAGCGTGTAGAGTTCATCGTCCGCGTCGCCGATACCAGCAACCAGCGGCACAATAATCATATCGCCTTCGATTTCCCGTGCCACCACATCTTCCGAAGGAATACAAACCGTTTCCATTGTGACTTCTGCTGCCATAATGATGAACCTCGCTCAATATTTTTCGCTGTGAAGTGACATACCACAGGAATTTATAATATGCAAAAAGCATTAAGAAAATTGTTTAAGAAAGATTTGAAATGAGAAGAAAAGTTAATAGTTAGAAGGGAATGTCAAGATTAAACGGCCTGTTGCCCAAATCACTTTCTCACAACCTTTCTAGCACGGGACGTTGATATTCGCGCATAGCGAACAATGGTTCTTTGCCAAAGCTGTAAATAACCCTCCGAATATTCAAAAACAATAAATACAAACCTATAGACAATTTATGAGCGAAGGGTAAGGCGAATCCCTTCGCTATGCCCCGCTCTTTCCGATAGGACAGTAGTGTCATGAAAAAATTGGGGTCAAATCTTTACGGGCTGTTGCCCAAATCACTTTTTTAGAATCTTACCGATGTAGAACGCCTATATCCGCACATAATGAACAATAATTCTTTTCTAACGCTGTAAATAGCATCCTGGATATTCACAAACAAAAAATGCAAGCCCAAT
>ENA-ORXD01001560-ORXD01001560.1-sediment-metagenome-genome-assembly--contig:-NODE-1560-length-18230-cov-3.072330_pt1 | contig 18230 bp, 13 predicted proteins | sample MGYA00237862_ERZ511471 | MGnify/ENA metagenome assembly ERZ511471
TAAAGCGGAATATAACCCCGAAACAGCGCATAAGATCAATGTGGAAGGCACCCTGAACCTGCTGCGCATGGGCGTGGAACTATCCACCTGGCAGGGAAATTCCGTTAAATTCATCTACCCCAGCTCGATTGCGGTATATGGATTACCCGATCTGGAAACTAAGCAAAAAGAAGGCAAGATCAAGGAATGGATGTGGTGCAATCCCATCACCATGTACGGCTGCAACAAACTCTACTGTGAGAATTTGGGGCAGTACTACACTGCTCACTATCGTCAGCTTGCTAAAGACCGCAGCAAGCACTCCATTGATTTCCGCTGTGTGCGCTTCCCCGGCTTGATCTCAGCCGACACCGTCCCTACCGGCGGCACCAGTGATTACGGTCCAGAAATGATCCATGCAGCCGCCAAAGGGGAACCCTATTCCTGCTTTGTGCGCCCGGATACGCGCATTCCCTTCATGGCGATGCCCGATGCCATCAAATCACTGCTCATGCTTGAAAATGCTTCCTGCGATACGCTGACGCGCTCCGTGTACAATGTCACCAGCTTCTCTCCCACCGCGCAGGAACTCTTTGAGATGGTAAAGACTGCCTATCCAGATGCCGCGATTTCTTTTGATGCCAATGCTCCCCGCCAGGCGATTGTGGATACCTGGCCGCAGGACTGCGATGATTCTGCCGCGCGGCGTGATTGGGGCTGGCAGCCGGATTATGACATGCAGAGTTCTTTTAATGATTATCTGCTGCAATCGATCAAGAGGCTGTTTCAATCAATACGAAAATAGAAATACCAGATCGTTGACGTTTGTGCCGCTGGGACCGGTCTTGATCAGGCTTCCCACCGCATCCAGGTAATGATACGCATCGTTATTCTGTAAGTATTCTTTCGCGCTTAACCCCAACTTATTTACAACAGCGAGCGTGTTTCCATCGGCAATTGCTCCGGCGGCGTCTGTGGGTCCATCTTCCCCATCCGTGGCAATGGATAGAATACATCCGCCTTCTAATCCTGCTATTTCCTGTACCGCAGCAAGGATGAATTCCTGATTCCTGCCCCCTTTACCCTTTCCGCGGATGGTTACAGTGGTCTCACCCCCATAGATCCAGCATACATGCTTTTGTCCACTTTTTATATGGTTCTTCAACTCTTTCCCCAGCTTCGCTCCCAGTTCACATGCCTCTCCCTGCAGTGTTGTGGAAACCACTTCTGCTTGAAATCCAAAGCTTTCAGCCATTATTTTTGCGTTTGTTGCTGCTATTTTATTGTTTCCAATGAGTATATTATTAATAATATTTGTATATACGCAATTACACTTATTTTCTTCATTTTTCAACAGGGAAAGGATATTTTTCGGTACTTTTGAATCCAATGCGTACTTCTTTATCACAGCGAATGCATCCTTTTTCGTCTGTGTTGAAGGCACAGTAGGTCCTGAAGCAATCACATCCAGCGAATCGCCCACCACGTCCGAAAGGATCAGGGACACAACTTGAGCCGGATAAAGAATATCCAGCAATCCACCGCCTTTGATGCGGTCAATTTGCTTGCGAATAGTATTGATCTCTTGTATGGACGCGCCGCAATCCAGCAGTAGTTTTGTCATTATACGGTAATCTTCCAGTGCTACACCGTTCTTCGGCAGCACAGCCAGTGAAGACCCCCCTCCTGATATGAGGGCAATGACCAGGTCTTTTTCGCTCAATTTTCCCAATCTCGCCACCGCAGATTCCACAGCTTGGATGCTTTTTTCGGATGGAATGGGATGAGAGCCTTCAAATGTCTCAATTTCAGGGTAAAGCCTGTCTTCTAGCTCACGTGCGGCATGTTTTGTGATCACTGCCCCTGTTTTAATGGTATTCCCTAGTACTTCTTTCAGTCCAACAGCCATAGCTTGAGAAGCCTTTCCCAACCCCCACACTAATATTCTAGTATTTTTGTCTATCGGAATTGCGGTATCTTTTATTTTCAACAGCGAATCGGTATATTTAACACAATTCTGTACCGCATTAACCGGATCCACACTGGAAAAAGCAGCTCCCAAAACCGCAGCAATCTCGTTTTTAATGGGAATTTTCTCTAAATAAGTACAATGAAAGGTTATTTTTTTATACATAATGATATTCTACTCACAAATGTTCCATCCCTGACACCTGCAGTTTTTCTCTAAAGAGAGTAAAATTATATCCTGTGTTTGGTAGTAGATGAAAAACTATCAAAAACTATCAATTATTTCAGGAGGTTTTACTGTGGGACTTAACGTAATGAACGGTTTGCTCACTCCCAAGTCTGTGGCAATCGTTGGCGCGTCCGCAACGCCCGGTAAAATTGGGCATACCGTTGTAAAAAATCTTATTGACAGCAAATATGAAGGAAAAATTTATCCTATTAACCCCAAATCGGATGAGATCCTTGGTTTAAAATGCTATCATTCGGTATTAGAAGTTCCAGGGGATACTGATGCAGCTATCATCACCGTTCCTGCGGTGATCGTATTAGCTTCAATCAAGGAATGCGGCGAAAAAGGCGTAAAGGGTGCAATAATTATCACCTCCGGCTTCAGCGAAGTTGGTAAAAAAGACCTTGAGAAAGAACTTGTCGAAACCGCAAATTCATATGGAATGCGCGTTCTTGGACCGAACATTGTAGGTGTTCTTTCAAACTCCGATAAATTCAACGGCTCCTTTGCTCCATTCCTTCCTTTCAAGGGCAGCGGTTCCCTGGTATCACAAAGTGGCGCTCTGCTGATCGGTATCGATGCTTCAACCTATTTAAAAGGTGTTGGCTTTGATAAACTGATCTCGATCGGAAACATGTCGGATGTAAATTTTGCCGATACCATCGAATGGCTGGATCAGGATGAAGATACAAAATGCATTTCTCTCTATATCGAAGGTTTCAAACAGGGGCGTAAAGTCATTGAAGCCGCCAAAAAAGCCACGAAACCGATCATCGGCTTGAAATCCGGCATTTCCACCCACGGCGCAGCCGCAGCCGCTTCTCACACAGGCTCGCTGGCTGGCGCGGCTAAAGTGTACCAGGCTGCCTTCAAACAAGCTGGCATCATCTGGGCAAATGATCTGAATAACCTCTTCGACCGCACGTTGGCGCTTTCCATGCAGCCCCCCATGAAGGGTGATAATCTGCTGATCATCACCAATGGCGGTGGTGTGGGTGTACTGGCAACCGATGCTGCTGAAAAATACGGCATTCCCCTCAAATTTGCTCCGGATGACGTACAGGTTGAACTCAAGAAACATATGCCAGAATTCGGTTCGGCGAAAAATCCTGTTGATCTGACCGGTATGGCAGGAACCGAATGGTACTATGACTCGGTTAAATATGCCATTCAGCATCCCTGGGTGGATGGAGTTGTGGTTCTTTACTGCGAAACTGCCATGACAAACCCCATCGAGATTGCCGAAGGCATCCAAAAAGCAGTCAAAGAATCCGGTGTGACGGATAAGCCGGTTACCGTTTCTTATGTTGGTGGTGAAAACTCCGAAAAAGCCATGAAATGGCTGGTTGAGAACGGCATTCCTGCTTACAACGCACCTGATCTGGCTGTAAATGCGATCGCTGCTTTACGAGAATATGCTCTGAATAAAGAAGATATTCAAAACATGAATGTCGAAAGCAAAGCGTATGACAAGAAACGCGCTCTGGATGTGATTCAGAAAGCCCGAGATGATGGGCGTGACGCTCTTACCGAAATAGAAGCAAAGCAGATCTTCGAAGCCTATCAAATGCCGGTTACCCATTCAAAAGTAGCCAAATCGGAAGATGAAGCGGTAGAGTTTGCAGAAATGATCGGCTACCCTATCGTTATGAAGATCGTTTCTCCGCAAATTCTGCATAAATCAGATGCCGGAGGTGTGAAAGTCAATATCAAAGACGAAGCAGGCGTACGTAGTGCCTATAATACGATCTTAGGCAATGCCAGGGCTTACAAGTCTGATGCGGTGATCCACGGTATTTTGGTGCAGGAAATGGCTCCCATGGGAACTGAGGTCATTCTGGGTTCTGTGAATGATGCCACATTTGGTCCAACCGTTATGTTCGGTCTGGGCGGCATCTTCGTAGAAGTCCTGAAAGATGTTACTTTCCGGGTTGCCCCCTTCTCCAAGAAACAGGCGCTTGAAATGATGTCAGAGATCAAGGGTGCTCCTATTTTGCGGGGTGTTCGCGGCGAAAAACAGCGTGATCTGGATGTAATGGCAGATACGGTTGTTAACTATGCGAATATGGTTCTCGATCTGGCAGATGAAGTCAGTGAATCAGACGCAAATCCTGTACTTCTTTATGAACAGGGTAAAGGTTTGAAGATCGCCGATGCCCGTATGATCTTAAAAAAGAAATAAAAGAATGTGAATAAATTAAAGCGTCTGGGTTTATGAACCAGACGCTTTTTTCATTTCTTTCCATTTTTTCCATGCCCCAATCCAGGGTTCTTTGATCGTCATCCGCTGATAAGGAGGGTAATCCTGGCAGATATCTTTCAGCGTTTTTCCATCACTTTCCAGCGCCTTCCAATCCTGCGCATTGAACTTCTTTTTGATCGAATTCAGCACCAGGTCCAGCCAGACCCATTCAGCACGAAATTTCTCGACCTTCACCCAGTAATCCCTCTTTTCCCAGGGCTGGATCGTTTTCTGAATGGATTTTTGTATTTCCATCAGGGTCAGGTAGATGAACGTCCAAATATCTTTATATGCATCATCAGCAGCTTTTTTATTTTCTAGTTCAATCAGAGCACTTGAAATGAAGCGCATGTAAGCGCTGCGCTGGCTTGAATAGTTATTGCGATTTATCACTGGAGCCATGCGGACCTCTTCTATTAACGAAATAAAAGAAGGATTATACTCTGCATTGACGTCATTTCAGCAATCGCATATAATTCCTTGGCTACTGGGGAAGTGCTGGAATTGGCAGACAGGCATGACTTAGGATCATGTGCCGCAAGGCGTGAGGGTTCAAGTCCCTCCTTCCCCATTTGCAAATAACAATATACAGCAAGGAAATCATATCTTGAAATTCGAAAAGAAGCTTCTTAAAGATCATCAAATTCAGTTAACCGTTCATTTTGACGAGAAAACATTTGAGCAGTACAAATCAAAAGCCGCTCATTCTATTTCCATGAAATCTAAAGTACCGGGATTTCGCCCGGGAAAAGCTCCTCTGGATGTCGTGAAACGTGTATACGGGGAAGATTATCTCAATGAAGAAGCGCTTGAACTTCTCGTAAATGATAAATACCCTGTTTTACTAGATGAAGCAGAAGTGAAACCCGCAACCGCTGGAAAGCTGGAAAAAGTAGAAAAACTGGATCCCCCCGACCTAATTTTTATCGTTCCTCTGGAGCCAACTATCGAACTTGGGAAATATAAAGAGATCCAGAAAAAATATGAACTGCCCAAGATCGAAGATAAAGAAGTCGATGAAGTAGTTCATAATTTGCAGATGAATTACGCCACAGCCTCAGAGGTGGAACGGGAAGCCCAGGAAGTCGACCTCGTTCATTTCAAACTTACTGTGCTTATCAGTAATCCCGATGAGGGAGATTCCGGCGAATTGCTTAATGACTCACCCTATCAGATGGTCATTGGCGAAAAACAAAAGGAAGAGTTCCCTTATGATGGGTTTGATAAAGAATTAATCGGTCTTAAAGCCGGCAGTAAGAAAGAATTAACCCATAAGTACCCCAAAAATTCATCTTTTGAAAAACTTCAGGGAAAAGAAGTCAAACTATCCATTGATGTGATCAATGTCAAAGAATTGAAGCTGCCTGAAGTTACCGATGAATTCGCGAAGAGCATCAGCGGGTTGAACAATGTTGAAATGCTGAAAACATCGATCAAGAACCAGCTGACTTATACCAAAAATTCAGATTATGAAGAAAAATACTACAACGATCTGATCGACGAGATCATCAAGGTTTCAAAGCTTGCCTACCCTCCCGTCCTTCTGGATGAGGAAATCGATCATGTGGTCCATGATTTTGAACACCGCCTTGTGCATCAAAATTTGGATCTGGACACCTTCTTGAAGTTGAATAAGATGGAAAAAGATGATTTCATCGAAAAAGAGATCAAACCGGTTGCCAAGAGACAGCTGGAACATTCTCTTGTGCTTGAACAGATTGCTGAAGAAGAAAAAATCGAGTTGAAGCAGGATGACCTTGAAAAAGTGTACCGCCAGACCATGTATGAATACCAGACAAGAGATGATTTCAATAAGATCAAAAGGGAATTATCTCCCAAGAAATTGTCTAATTCAGTTTTGATGCAGGCAGCCTCACGCTTGATGAATCACCAGGTGCTGGATCGCATCAAGAAATATGCGAATGGCGAACCTATCGACGAAGAAGCTGATTCCAAAGAAAAAATTGACAAGAAACAGGTTGAACCTGAGATGCAGGAAAATGAAAAAGAAAAAACAAAGAAGCCTGCAAAAAAACCTGCTGCTCAGAAGAAAGAGGTAAAAGAAAATGAATAACCGAGAGTTCTCTGATGTCATCCCTATGGTGATCGAATCATCGAGCCGTGGCGAAAGATCCTATGATATTTTCTCTCTTCTTTTACGAGAGCGTATCGTATTTGTGGGGTCCGCTATCAATGATCAGATAGCAAATCTGGTTGTTGCTCAACTGCTTTATCTCAATCGTGAAGATTCTGAAAAAGAGATCCACATGTATATCAATTCCCCCGGTGGTCAGATCTATTCCGGATTGGCGATCTACGACACCATGAAAATGATCCCGAACCCGATCAGCACGGTGGCTGTCGGTGTTACAGCTTCCTTTGGCACCGTTCTGCTGGCTGCAGGTACCAGCGGCAAGCGTTATGCACTGCCGCATGCCACCATTCACATGCATCAGCCTCTGGGCGGCGCGGAAGGTCAGGCTTCGGATATTGAAATTCAGGCAAAAGAGATCATGCGGTTGAAAGCCAGCCTGAACCAGATCCTTTCCACCTGCACCAAGCAGACAATCGATGTCATTGAAAAAGACACCGAGCGCGACCTGTATTTGAGCGCAGAGCAGGCGGTGGAATATGGATTGGTCGATAAGGTATTGATCCCACCACAATAAAGTGAATACCTATCTGCAATGAGGTAAAATTATGCCGATTGCCTTAGAAAGCAACCGGCATTTTATTATTATGGAGAAGAAAAAAAATGAATTTTGAGGAATTGGGAATTCGAGCAGTAATTCTGGATATGGAGGAGTATTGTGGAAGACCGATGAGGCGCTCTGCGATCTGTCGGCTCTTTTTAATAAATTTAAAGAGCATAACTTAAAGTATCTATTTGCCACCAATAACGCTATGCGCACTACCGCGCAGTATGTAGAAAAATTCAAATCGTTTGGAGTTGCTGTTCAAGAAGAGCAGATCTTTTCTTCAGGCATGGCAACCGGTTATCTCTTATCAAAAGATTTTCCAAATGGCGGACCGGTCCATGTGATGGGTTCCAAAGCGCTGGAAGATACCCTGCGCGGCTATAACTTTAACAATTCCGATATCAATCCGATCGCCGTTGTGGGCGGCTTTGATCCTGAGGTTTCGTATTATCGTCTGAAAAAAGCATCACTATTAATACAATCCGGGCTCCCTTTTTACTTTACCAATATCGATGCCACCTATCCTACCCCTGAAGGGAATGCGCCGGGAGCGGGAACTTTTCTGGCTGCCCTTGAAACAGCCTCGGGCGCAAAGGCAAAAATAGCCGGTAAACCAAATCCTTATCTCTATGAAGCATGTTTCGATCGTCTGGGAACTACCCCTGCTGAAACGCTCGCAGTCGGCGATCGTTATGAAACGGATATTATCGGCGGATACCGTTCAGGATGCAGGACTGCCCTGGTACTTACAGGGATCGCGACAAAAAAGGATATTGACAGTTACGATCCTAAACCAGATTTCGTATTCAACGGTGTCATGCATCTTTTTGATTGATATTCTAAAATAATAAATATGAAATGTATTCTTGATCTTGGGAAAGAGGAACTGCAGGCGTATTTTCAGGCTATCAAACAGCCTGATTTTCGCTGCAGCCAGGTTTGGCGCGGGCTGTATGTTTCTCATTTCCATTCCTGGGATCAATTTACCACCCTTCCAAAAAAACTTCGCCAGAAACTTCAAGATGATTTTGTGATCCTTCCCCTCCATGAGGTCGATCATCTCCTCTCATCGGATGGTTCGACAAAAAAAATATTATTTCAACTGTCTACCGGCAATCCCGTCGAAACAGTGCTGATGAAATATGAAGACCGCACTTCCATCTGTATTTCAAGCCAATCCGGCTGTTCTATCGGCTGCACCTTCTGTGCGACAGGCAAACTGGGCTGGAAACAGGATCTGACCAGCGGAGAGATCACAGCACAGATATTGTATTTTCTCAGAGAGCTGGACGAAGAACAGCAGAGATTGACGAATATCGTCATTATGGGCATGGGTGAACCATTCTTGAATTATGAGAATCTGAAAAAATCCATTCTTCTTATGAACGATCATGATGGATTGAATATCGGTGCTCGCAGGATCACAGTTTCCACGATCGGTATTCCTGAAAATATCGTTGAATTTGGGTACGACTTTACCCAGGTGAATCTGGCAGTAAGCCTGCACGCCCCCACCAATGAACAGCGTAACAAATTGATTCCCATCAACAGGAAATATCCAATCGAGAAGATCATTTCCGCAGTTAGGCAGTATATTACACTGACAAACCGGCGGGTTACTTTTGAGTATGTGCTGATAGCAGATTTCAATGATTCGTTAACCGATGCAGAGCGTCTGGGAACGCTTCTGCAGGGAATGTTGTGCCATGTGAACCTGATCCCCTTGAATCCCACCGTTGATTTTAATCAAAAATCACCTTCCCGTGAGCGTATCGCACTTTTTCAGGAAAAGCTGGAGGAATATCACATACCGGCTACCGTCCGTTTCAGCAAGGGTACGCAAATTAAAGCCGGCTGTGGTCAGTTAGCGGGAAAGCTATCCTGATTCCTCGTTTCCGCATATAATATTGTTCGATTTTAATAAAGAAAACCCAGGAGAATATTGTGCAAGATCTATTAGACAGAGTAAGCACCTGTATTTCAAAACTAAACACGCTTAAGGAGCATCTTTGACTGGGATGCTAAAAAAGAAAAACTAGCCAGACTTTCCAAAGAAACTGAAAATCCAAATTTCTGGGATAATCCCAATCAGGCTCGTGAAAAGATGAAGACGATCGCAGACCTCAATGACGAGATTGAGACATGGGAAGATCTGTATAAAAGAGCGAAATCGCTGCAAGATTTGATCGGGATGAATGATGATTCTCTCCTCCCTGCACTGGAAAAAGAAATTCTGCTGATCGAAAAGAAGGTCGATACGCTTGAATTCGATATCCTTCTATCCGGTCCCTACGACAAGGGCAATGCTATCCTTTCTATCAATGCCGGTGCAGGCGGAACCGATGCACAGGATTGGGCAGCCATGCTTGAGCGCATGTATCTGCGTTGGGCTGAACGTTCAGGTTTTTCAAGCGAGATCATCCATCTTACCGAAGGAGAAGAAGCCGGGATCAAAAGTGTCACCATATCCATATCCGGTAAATATGCCTACGGGTATCTGCGTACAGAAAAAGGAGTACATCGTCTTGTGCGCTTATCCCCATTTGATGCCGCCCACCGCCGTCACACTTCTTTCGTTCAGGTCGAAGTCCTTCCCGAAGTTACCGCAGAAGATCCTGTCATCACGATCAATCCGGATGATCTGATTATCGATGTATATAAATCTGCGGGTGCCGGTGGTCAGAACGTCCAGAAAAATGCCACCGCAATCCGTATCACCCATAAACCAACAGGGATGGTGGTAACCTGCCAGAATGAACGCTCACAACTGCAGAATAAGGAGAACGCTCTAAAAGTTCTGCGCGGTCGTCTTTACGAGATAAAACTGGAAGAACAGGAAAAGCAAATATCCGCTTTGAAAGGTGAATTCCAGAAAATAGAATGGGGCAGCCAGATCCGTTCCTATGTCCTGCATCCCTATCAAATGGTAAAAGATCACCGCACGAATTATGAAGAAGGGAACACACAGGCAGTTTTGGATGGAGAAATTGATGGTTTCATCCAGTCGTATTTGAAATCAATACAAAAATAAAAGCCTGCAAATTGCAGGCTCTTTTTCTTTCTTAATCGAGCGTACTTGCCAGCTCGAAGAGTTTCATATCGATCGATTTTGTCTTTCCGACCACATCTTTTAGTGGAGTGGTTTTCAACGCATTGTTCACCCACCCCACCAGTACTCCATATTCCCCATTCATCAAACTATCAACCGCTCCGGCACCCAAACGACTGCCGAGAATACGGTCCTGCGCACTGGGTACGCCTCCACGCTGCACATGTCCAAGAATCGTCACCCGTAATGTAAATCCGATTTCTTCGTTGTGTTTTTCGAAGTATTCAGCCAGCTTCGTGGCATTATATTTTGCGCCTTCCGCCACTACCACGATAGCGTGAGATTTACCACGTTCGTATGCTTTTGCGAGGATTTCCACAGTTTCTTCCGGATCTACTTCTACTTCCGGTAAAATGACTGTTTCTGCGCCACCGGCTATGGCAGCCATCAGAGCCAGGTAGCCGCAATTCCTACCCATAACCTCGATGAGGAACGCTCTTTGATGGGAGGAACCGGTCACTTTCAAGCGATCGATAGCTTCGAGAGCAATATTCAACGCAGTATCCACACCAATGGTGATATCTGACCCCACCAGATCGTTGTCAATGGTTGAAGCGACACCCACCACCGGGAAACCCATTTCAGATAGATAATAAGATCCGGTTTGCGATCCATTTCCACCAATGACGACCAGACCCTCTATACCGTTTCCGTTCAATGCCCGCAGCGCTTTCATCCTGCCGGCTTCTGTTTTAAACTCTTCACAGCGGGCGCTCCCCAACATGGTCCCGCCTTTTTGTATGATTCCGCCTACATCGCGCGGACCCATAGGAATAAATTTCCCTTCGATCAATCCGGAGTACCCCAGAGGAACCCCGAATACTTCCATGTCATTCGCCGTACCTGTTCTTACAACAGCCCGTATGGCTGCATTCATCCCAGGAGCATCTCCGCCGCTTGTTAATACTGCAATTTTATTCATAGACAAACTCCGATTTTAAAAATCAATGAATTCTAACATAGGCATAATCAATTTCTATATAGATTTATGACCTAATTAACTGGAAATTTAAATCAATTTCTGGTTCAATAGGTATCTGCATAAAAATCTACAATACAGCAAAAAGCAAATGCCAATGTCAAACAAAAATAATCGTATTCAAACACATCCGATCCTGGATGCTGAACGGGGGAAGAAGATCAGTTTTCAATGGATATCCCAGCTCTGTGAAGGCTACGATAATGAAACAATCGCTTCAGCACTCATTGCTAATGGGATCCATATATTCCAGCATCACGCGAAAGATCATTCCCCGCAGGGTTTATTTTGTGCCAACGGACAGTGCTCCCAGTGCCTGGTGCTGGTAGATGGTTATCCTAAAAAAGCCTGTATGGAGCTCATTCAAGATGGAATGCACATCCAGCCTTTAGACGGTTTCTATACTCTCCCTGCTGATACCTCTAAAGAATCTGCTCCACCCATCATCCATAAAAAAATAAACGTCATGATCATCGGAGCGGGTCCTGCAGGTCTTTCAGCTGCTATTGAGCTTGGAAAAGCTGGAATAGAAACGATGCTTGTGGATGATAAAAACCAACCGGGCGGTAAACTGTTGCTGCAAACGCATCGCTTCTTTGGGTCAAAAGAATACGTGTATGCCGGCACGCGCGGCATCGATATTGCGAAAATACTTTCTTCCGAAGTCAAACAATTTTCATCGGTTGAAATGTGGCTCAATTCGCCTGCCGTGGCTGTTTTCAGCGACCATAAAGTGGGAGTGTTGAAAGATAGTCAACAATACGCATTGATCGAACCGGATATCCTGCTTATTGCCACCGGGGCTCGTGAAAAAACACTGCGTTTCCCCGGTAATACACTCCCCGGAATTTTGGGAGCCGGCGCCTTTCAAACCTTGCTCAATCGAGATCTGGTCATCCCCGGAGAAAATTACTTTATCGTGGGCGGTGGGAATGTCGGCTTGATCGCCGCCTATCATGCTCTTCAGGCAGGCATACACATTGCCGGTCTGGCAGAGATCCTTCCGCAGTGCGGTGGGTATAAAGTTCATCTGGATAAGATAAAACGGCTCGGTGTTCCTATCCACACTTCACACACAATACTTCACGCAGATGGGAAAGAAAAGGTTGAGAGAGTAACTATTGCACAGGTTGATGAAAACTTTCACCCTATTTCTGGAACAGAAAAGACTATTCGCTGTGATGGGGTGCTCATTGCCGCAGGTTTAAACCCGGTCAATGAGTTTTTTATTCAAGCGCAAGAATTTGGCTTCAACGTCTTTTCTGCCGGCGATGCTGAGGAAATTGCAGAAGCATCTGCAGCCATCGTTTCAGGTATGGTTACAGCAAAAAGCATTCTCGCCCAAATGCAGGATTCCCCTTCTTCCGATACTGAAATAGAAAAACTGCAAAATTTGAAAAAGGTATTATCTGCAAAACCTGGGAAGGTCATACAGGCTGAAAAACCAGCCCTCCATCATGGCGTGAGACCGGTGCTGCACTGCACACAGGAAATACCTTGCGATCCCTGTTCAGGGCTGTGTGTACAGCATTTGATCGCCATTCCGTCAGAAAATATCCTGGCAGCACCTGTTTTTTGCGATTCCGAAGGGACCTGTACCGGCTGCGCTCAATGCGTGATCGGATGCCCCGGCTTAGCCATCACTCTGGTAGATTATCGCAAGGATGCATCAAATCCTATCGTATCTATTCCTTACGAGCTTCCTATTCTAAAAGAAGAAGTCATTGGTAAATCCTTCCCTGTAACAGAACAGGAAGGTAAAGTGATCGGAAATGTTGAAGTGGTTCAGGTAGTTCAAACGAACAAGATGAATCATACTTCGCTGGTCAAAGTGATCGCTCCCCCGGATATCGCAGAACGAATTGCAGGTATCCAATTGACTCCGTCTTCCCGATCTGAAACATTTCAAGAGATCAGTACCGAAGGAACGCAGGATACTATCCTCTGCCGTTGCGAACGGGTCTCCGAAAAAGAAATTCGCAATCTGATACGCAGTGGTATTCATGATCTCAATCTGATCAAAGCCATCACCAGGGCGGGCATGGGAGCCTGCGGTGGAAAAACCTGCGAATCGTTGATCGTTCAGGTAATGCGTGAGGAGGGAGTTCCCGTTGAGGATATTACCCTACTATCAAGGCGCCCTCTTTCTACGGAAATCACTTTGAATACATTCGCGGCAGAAGATGAATACGAAGGTAAAGCAGACAATCATGAATCATAAAAGCTTTGATGCGATCATTATCGGTGCTGGTTCCGTTGGCGTCCCAACTGCTTTTTTTCTTGCCAGATCAGGGATGAAGGTACTGGTGCTGGAAAGCCATCCCAGCATCAGCCAGGCTTCGAATAAAGCTGCCATTGGTGGTATTCGAGCCACCCATTCCGATCCCGCAAAAGCATGGCTGTGCCAGCGCAGTCTGCACATCTTTTCTACCTGGGAAGATACGTATGGGGATGACCTCGAATGGAGAAAAGGCGGTTATGTCTATGCAGTTTATAGAGAAGAAGATGAACTAACCCTGAAAAACCTGCTGGTCAGGCAAAAATCCTGGAAGATGAATATCGACTGGTTGGATCCGCAGGCGCTGCTGGAGGTCGTTCCGGATCTGAATCCTGACGGGTTGCTTGGTGGAACTTATTCACCGGATGATGGGAATGCTTCTCCCCTTTTATCCAGCTATGCCTTTTATACAAAAGCGCTTTCCCTGAATGCAGAATTTCACTTCAATGAAGGAGTGACCGGATTCATCAAGCAGGATGAGAAGATCACAGGAGTACGTACATCGCAGGGAGAATATGCTTCGGAAATTATTATCAATGCCGCTGGTTCATGGGCTGGTAAACTCGGAGAACTGGCAGGCATCGAGATTCCCATTATCTCGGAATCACACGAAGCCGGTATAACCGAACCGGTACGCACTTTTCTTAAACCCATGATCGTGGATATGCGCCCAATGGGGATTACCTCCAACTTCTATTTTTACCAGCATGCCACCGGACAGGTGCTGTTCTGCTATACTCCTGAACCTTCTATTTTTGGCTATGATAGAAGATCAACCTCTGCTTTTCTCCCCATCGCTTCCAGACGCCTGCTTGAGCTGATCCCCAGGCTGAAAAATATCAGAGTCCGCAGAACCTGGCGCGGTCTTTATCCGATGACGCCCGATGGTTCACCCTTCCTCGGCGCTGTAAAGGACACACCAGGGATGATCCTGGCAGCCGGTATGTGCGGTCAGGGGTTCATGCTGGGTCCGGGAGTTGGGGAACTGCTGGCAGCCAGCCTGACCGGTACAATTAATGAATCTCAGCAAAAGGTTCTTCACGATCTTTCGCTTTCAAGGTCCATATCTCACATAGAGATGTTAAAATAACTGAATATCTTATTCAAAGGAATTTAATGGACCAGGAAATTGTATATATACCCGTAAAAAAGATCTACCAGTTCATGCTCACCGTCTTCCAGAGATCAGGCGTCTCCGAAGAAGACGCTATCCTGTGCGCCGATGTGCTGATCAAATCAGATCTGCGCGGCATCGAATCGCACGGAGTTGGAAGACTGCGCATGTATTATGATCGTTTGAAAAGCGGTCTTATCGAAAAGCAAACAAAGCTATCCATCGTTCGTGAATCACCCACCACGGCAGTCATTGACGGCAATCACGGCATTGGGATGGTCGTCGCCACGAAAGCCATGCAGCTTGCGATCCAAAAAGCAAAAGAATTGGGTATGGGCGCAGTGGCGGTGCGCAACTCCACCCATTTTGGCATCGATGGCTATTATCCGCTGATGGCGGTTCAGCAAAATATGATCGGGATGAGCTTCACCAACGCCCGCCCCTGTGTATCTCCAACCCATGGAACACAACCAACCCTGGGGACAAATCCCATTGCCTTTGGAGCGCCCACTGATGAAGACTGCCCATTTCTCTACGATGGTGCCACATCCATCACCCAGCGCGGGAAGGTTGAGGTACTGGCACGTGCTGAAAAACCTGTTCCCGAAGGATGGGTCATTGATAAAGATAATGCTCCCATGACTGATGCGGACGAAATATTAAATCAAATCCTTCTAGATGATGCTGCACTTCTTCCATTGGGCGGAACCAGTGAAATATCCGGAGGGCACAAGGGATACTGTCTTTCGACTATGGTTGAGATATTATCATCTGCACTGCAAAATGGTGCCTTTTTATTCCAGCTTTCCGGTTTGGATGAAAACAACAATCCCACCCGCTTTCGAGTTGGTCATTTTTTCATGGTAATGAATATCGAAAACTTCCTGCCTGTTGACGACTTCAAGAAAAACATCGGTGATCTGCTGCGCACACTGCGCTCCACTCGCAAAGCTCCCGGAGAAGCGCGTATCTATACTGCCGGTGAAAAAGAATTCGAGATGGAGAAAATCATCACTGAACAGGGTGTGCCGGTTAATGCCAATCTACGCAAAGACCTGCTCTATTTACAGCAGGAATTAAATCTTACAGACACTCTTTTTTAAAACTATGAAAATTAAAGGACTTATTTTTGATTTTGATGGTCTTATTTTGGATACTGAGACCGGTGAAGTAAAAATCTGGGAAGAAGTATTTAACCATTTTGGGAAGATATTCCCTATCGATCTCTATTTCAGTCATATCGGTCATGCGACGGATAATAATTTTATTTTTGATTTTATGAAAGAGATCGGATTTTCCTCGGACCAGATCACGCTTGCTGTAAAGAAATATGATGAATTGATAAAAACATCAACTTATTTCCAAACTCCAAGAACCGGTGTGAAGCAGTTCATTCAATCCGGTAAAAATGATCATTTAAGTCTGGCAGTCGCTTCGAATTCATATAAAGATTGGGTGATCGGGCATCTGCAAAATTTGAGATTGGATCATTATTTCGACCCTATCTGTACAAGAGATGAAGTTTCTAATTCAAAACCAAGCCCTGATCTATACAATCTCGTTTTGAAGAAATGGAACTTTTTACCGCAAGAAGTGATTGCATTCGAAGATTCTCCCAATGGAGTTTCCGCAGCAAAGAATGCTGGGGTTTTTTGTGTGGCTGTGCCCAATCAGATCACAGTTCAGTTGGAATTTGTTGATCAGGATTTGTCATTCAACTCATTTGACGATATTGATCTCCAAAATTTAATACGAATCTTTGAAAAATAACTTATTATTATACGAATTTAACAATTGAATATTATACTTATGAGTAATTAACCGCTTAATACTATGGATATTGATGCTCTTATTGCGAAATTACCCGATTCTTACACGGTAGTAGACCGTGATTTGATCATGCGCGCTTATACGTTTGCCGAAAAGGCGCATGAGGGACAAAAGCGCCTTTCCGGAGAACCTTATATCACCCACTGCCTGGCTGTGGCAGAAATATTAACCGAATTAAAAGTTCCACCGGAAGTGATCGCTGCCGGACTTCTTCATGATACCGTTGAAGACACCTCTGTAACCTTGAAAGACCTTGAAAATAAGTTCAGTCCTGAGATCGCAAAACTGGTTGATGGGGTTACCAAGTTAACCAATATTCCCAAGGTTTCAAGAGCGGACCAGATAAGTACCGGAAAAAAGAGCGGAAAAGATGCTCCCTCTGCCGATCAGGATGAAGAAGAAGATATTAAGGCTTCCAGCCTGATAAGCAGCCGTAGAAGTGAACTTGCAAATGAAACGCTTCGGAAAATGCTGCTCGCCATGGGTGATGACATTCGCGTTATCGTGATCAAGCTTGCCGACCGCCTTCATAATATGCGTACTTTGAGCCATATGCCTGAAAAAAAGCGCAAGAGCATATCCAGAGAAACTCTGGATATCATTGCCCCGCTCGCCAACCGTCTGGGTATCTGGCAGTTGAAATGGGAGCTTGAAGACTTATCTTTCCGATACCTGGAGCCCGATGTCTATAAAGAGATCGCTCAAAAATTATCCGACCGTCGTATAAATAGAGAAGCAGAGATCACAAAAATCATCGATGATCTTGACTCATTGATGAAAAAGGGGAAGATCGAAGCGGAGATCACGGGAAGACCCAAACACATTTACTCTATCTACCGCAAAATGGTGGAAAAAGGAATGGCGTTTGAAATGGTGCGCGACCTGCGCGGTGTTCGTCTTATCGTTCCCGATGTCCCTTCCTGTTATGCAGCGCTTGGTTTGATCCACACCAACTGGCGCCCCATTCCCAATGAGTTTGATGATTATATTGCCGCACCCAAAGACAATTTTTACCGCTCGCTTCACACTGCTGTGATCTATACAGATGGGAAACCGCTTGAAGTACAGATCCGCACTCCTGATATGAATCAAAATGCGGAGTTCGGTATTGCCGCACACTGGATCTATAAAGAGAAAAAGCCATTTAATGATTCTTATCAACAGCGTATCAACTGGCTGCGTAAATTGATGGATTGGAAACAGGATGTTGATGATGCGCAGGAATTTGTTGATGGAATGAAAAGCGATGTGTTTGAAGACCGTGTATATATCTTCACCCCGCATGGAGATATCATCGATCTGCCGCGCGGTTCCACCCCCATTGACTTTGCGTATCACGTCCATACCGAAATTGGACATCGCTGCCGTGGAGCCAAGGTGAATGGAAAGCTGGTTTCTCTCGATTATCACCTTCAAACAGGTGATCAATTGGAAATCCTGACTTCGAAAAGGGGTGGTCCTTCGCGTGACTGGTTGAACATCAATCTTGGTTTGGTAAAAACACAGCGCGCCCGCTCCAAGATCCGCCAGTGGTTTAAAAAGCAAGATCGTGATCAGAACCTGACCCAGGGACGCGATATCCTGGATAAAGAATTTCACCGGCTTGGTTTGGATAATATCAACATCGAGAATCTGGCACATTCTCTTGATCTGAAGAATGAAGAAGAATTGTTCATCGCACTGGGCTGCGGTGATCTATCCATTCGCAAACTTGTCAATAAACTTGATGATGTTGAAAAAGGTTCAGAAGATCCGCTGTTTCAAATTCACGCGCCTGTTACTGAAAGGGAAGGATCTGATGCA
>ENA-ORXD01001562-ORXD01001562.1-sediment-metagenome-genome-assembly--contig:-NODE-1562-length-18195-cov-4.676951_pt1 | contig 18195 bp, 17 predicted proteins | sample MGYA00237862_ERZ511471 | MGnify/ENA metagenome assembly ERZ511471
TGGTGGGTGTTAGGCAGCGGGGGCAGCGCAGCGTGGGCCTCTCCATGACGAGCCGCTGTGCGTGGCTGATGAGAAGTGGCGGAGCGACATGGGAGTCGAACCCACCCAGGACGAGATCATCGCCCCGCAGACGGTTTTGAAGACCGCGGCAGTCACCGGACCACGAGTCGCTCCGAGACTATCTTCGCACGGCGCGGGTGCGCCGTCACGCGCGCCGTCGTATTCCGGCGAAGCTGGGGGGTGACAAGACGAGTGCGAGGAGCCCAGAAGGGCGCTAACGCCGCTTGCGACCGCCACGGCGCTGGCGCGCCGCGGCGGGCTGCGACGCGTGGCCGGCGGTACCCTGCCCCCTGCGCTTGGCCGCCTTGCGCTGTTTCTCGCTCTCTTTGAGTTCCTTCACGGCGGCCTCGTTGGTCGGTCGCACGACGAGGAAGAGGTAGATGATGATCGCCGGCGCGATGGTCATGAAGAGCGCCCACTTCACGACGAGAGCGCTCATCGCAAGCGCCAAGCCGAGCACGATGGTGACGGCCAGTTGGACCTTGCGCACGTCGTTGATCGAGTAAGAGCGCTCGTGCATCCAGAAGTCCCAAGCGTCGGCGGTCATCACCAAACACGCAAGGGTCGTCAGAATGAGCGAGACCATGAGGATGATGAGGTCGGTGCCCTCGACCGCTTGGCCGGAAATGGTCTTCCTCAGAGCCACCGTGATGACGAGGTAGGCGCTGTAGACGAAGCTGATGGTGAGGACGCCGAGGCCTGCTGCGCGAAAGAGCCGAGTGCCGACCGGGAGATCCTTGAACGAGGCCATGCTGCGCATGATACCTCGTCGGCGCGGCAAACGCGCTAGCGCTTCCTCCGCGCTAACCGAACATCGCCGCGTCGGAGGGTAAGGCCCTCCTTGTCGAAGAGCTCGAGGAGGGCCTGGGCGTTGCGTCTGCCGCAGCCCACGCGGTCTCGATACCCCGCGAGACTCACTTCGCCGTCGGCGGCGAGTGCCGTGAGCAGGGCCTCACGTGCGGTCGCGACCGCTGAGGAGGTGAACCAGAGGTCCTTATCGGCGCGGATGACGTCTCCCCGCCGACCCAGGGCGTCGAGGACTTGAGCGATTTCGCGTGGTGAACGGCTCAGCTCGCTCGCCAGGACGGCGAGCGTCGGCGGTGCGAGTGGGTCGTGCGCGAGTCGCGCCATGAGTGCGGCGGCGAGCTGTTCGAGCTCGTCGCTGAGCACCCCTCCGCCCGCCGGCGCGTACCCCCCCTCGCCGGCGACAAGCTCGCCGCTCGCCTGCAGGCTTCGAAGGAAGATCTCCACGTCGCCAACCGGGAGCTCTGGGACGAGGGCTGCCAGCTCGGACACAGCGGAGAAGGGTCGATCCGGCTGCTTCTCTGCGTGCTCACGGGCGCCGGCCAGCAAGGCCGCGCGCAGCTCCTCCAGCACTCCGGGGACGAACCAGCGCCCGAGCTCGGCTCGGCCGGCGCTCGCCGTCCGCTCGCCGCCCGATGGCAGCGACTCGAGTTCGCCCGACTTCTCGCAGGCGGCGAGTGCCGCATCGACCTGCTCGGCAGGCCAGCCGAGCTGAGTGAGGTCCGCCCTGCCGACACCCCCGCGGAGCGTGTCTGAGGCGAGCTCCAGCGCCGCTCGGCGCACATCGCCGGTCATGAGCGCCCTCAGGAAGGCTGCGTGTCGATGTTGGTTACGCCAGCGGCGGCCGGCGATCGCCAGCACTTGACCGCCGCTGACGGTGCTCACGGGCGAAAGCGAACGCAAGATGAAGCGGTCTCGGGGTTGCACGGCGGCGTCGTCATCGACCCGTACGATCGCCGCCGCCTCGCTCCCGGGCGTGATCTCGCGTGCCTCCAGCGGTGTGACTCGGGCCACGAACTGAGCCGTGCCGTGGTGAAGGCGCACTGGATCGCCGGTGCGAAGAGGCCGGCCTCCCGGCAGGACGCGTACCCACGCGTCGAACCGGCGGCATACGCGTCCTGCCAGCTCCGGCGCCACGAGCCAATCGCCGCGCCGTACGTCGTCGCGACTGAGCCCGCGGAGGTTGAGGCCCACGCGGCTGCCGGCGGCGACCACGTCGGTCTCGTGGTCGTGTACCTGGACGCTCCGCACGGTGGTGTTCCGTGCGCCGGGTTCCACTACGAGAGTGTCGCCGGCCCGCACTTGACCTTGCCAGAGGGTCCCGGTGACGACAGTCCCGATGCCTTTGAGCGGGAAGACGCGGTCGACCGGGAGTCTGGCGGGACCGCCGCGGCGCTGGGAGTGAAGCCGCGCGGCGGCCCGATCGAGGGCGGCAAGCAGCTCCGTCTTGCCCCGTCCGTCGCGGGCGCTCACCGCGACGATCTCGACGCCGGCGTACGGTGTCCGCGCGAGCAACTCTTGCACGTCCTCTCTGGCGAGCTCCAAGAGCTCCTCATCGACGAGATCCGCCTTCATGAGGGCGACGACCCCGGTTTGCACGGCTAGCAGGTCGATGATCCCGAGATGCTCCATCGTCTGCGGCATGACGCCGTCATCCGCGGCGATGACGAGCAGGAAAAGGTCGATGCCGGTCGCGCCCGCGACCATGGCGCGCACGAAGCGCTCGTGGCCGGGCACGTCGACGATGCTGAACCGCGTGCCGCTGGGGAGCGTCAACTCCGCGTACCCCAGTTCAATCGAGATGCCGCGCTCCCGCTCTTCTGGCAGCCGATCCGTGTTCTTGCCGGTCAAGAGACCAACCAGAGCCGTCTTGCCGTGGTCGATGTGACCGGCGGTGCCGAGCGTCAGCGGCTGCGCTTCGTGGGGCCGCGCCATGGAGCGATTGGACGATGCCGTGGTCGAGGTCTCGCCTTGACGGGAATCCGGGGTCGTCATCGGACAACGCGGAGGATGACGCCGGCGAGTTCGGCGAGTTCCTCATCTCGTACCGTTCGCAGGTCGAACAGCAAGCGATCGTCCTGGAGCCGGCAGACGACGGCGGGGGTTTCCGCGCGCAGCGCGGCGGCGACCTCGTCGGCCGGCCGAGTGACCGCAACGCTGACTGCCCAACTCGGAACTTCGGTGACCGGCAATGCCCCCGCACCGGCGCGACCGACGTTCTCGATGAGCCTGACGTCAGTCGTGGGCAGGCCCCCGTCGGGGGTCGTCAGCAGGACACGCAAGGCCTCGGCGCGGCCTCGCACGACGTCCGACGGCGCCGCGACGGCGTGCAGCGTCGGAATGCGCTCGAGTGCTGAAGCGGGATCGAGGTAGAGGCGCAGGACGGCGTCGAGCGCCGCGAGGTCGAGTTTGTCGATGCGGAGCGCTCGAGCCAGGGGATGGCGCCGCATGGCTTGAATCGCCGCCGCCCGACCGACGGCGATCCCCGCCTGTGGGCCGCCGAGGAGCTTGTCGCCGCTGAACGTGATGACGTCGCAGCCGGCGGCGACGCTCTCTGCCAATCGCGGCTCATCGGCGAACAGCTCAAGATCGGCGAGTGCGCCACTGCCGAGGTCGTCGACAAGGACGGCGCCGCGGCTGTGGGCCAGGACCGCGAGCTCACCCAGTGTAGGTTCCGCCGTGAAGCCGACGACGCGGTAGTTGCTCGTGTGGACGCGCAGCACCGCCCTGGTTTCCTCACTCCACGCTTGTTCGAAGTCGCGCAGGTACGTGCGGTTCGTCGTGCCGACCTCAACGAGGCGCGCGCCGCTCTCTCGCAAGATGTCGGGGATGCGGAAGCCATCCCCGATCTCGACCATTTGTCCCCGTGAGACGAGTACCTCGCCGCCCCGAGCCGTCGCGGCGAGAGCGAGGAGCACCGCCGCGGCGCAGTTGTTGACGACCAAGGCGTCCTCGGCTCCGGAGAGCGTGCAGAGCACGTCGTGCACGTGGTCCTGGCGGGAGGCACGCTCGCCGCGCGCCAGGCTGAACTCCAGGTTTGTGTAGCTTCCGGCCGCCATGACGATCGCGTCGATAGCCTCTTGCGGCAAGAGCGAGCGGCCGAGATTCGTGTGGACGACGATGCCGGTCGCGTTGATGACGCGACACACTGAAGGAGAGGTTGCGCTCTCGAGGAGAAGGCCGACCCACGGGATGAGAGCAGCGGGCGTCAGCGTTTCTGCGCCGGCGACGCGGTTCCCGGCGAGGATCTCAGCTCGCAATCTCGCGAGAACCGTGCGCACGGCTTCGACGACGAGGTGCCGCGGGTAGTGAGCGAGCAAGTCGCGTGCGGCCGGTTCACGCAGGACTTCGTCGACGGCGGCCAGCGATCGTGGGCTCGCGTGCCCGCCGCCTACTCCGTGCTCACTGTTCATGGGCTTCCTCTCGTGAGCTTGGCACTGCGGCGCGCCGCGCTTGCCGCCAGCGAAGGTGGAGGACGACGGCCGAATAGGTGACGACCGCCAGGGTGAAGATCCAGTCCAAGCCGGTCAGGCCGAGCTCGCTGAGCATCTGGGGAGCTCGCGCCTGCGCGAAGAGCAGGCCGCCGCCGACGAGCAGGCAAATGGCCTCACTGAGCGGCCAGAACCAGGCCGGCTGCCGGTCGCCGAACCCAAGCAGCGTCGCGTAGATGGAGGTCACGACGACGCCCCCGCAGGCGACGCCGATGAGCAGGAGGAGGGCGACCTGGCCGGCGCCATCGAGGAATGGCCGGCCCTCCGCCCAGCTCCAAACGGAGCCGCGGTCGAGGCCGACGCCGAGCACGAGTACCACGAACCAGGAAACCGTCGCGATGACGCCGAGTGCGCCGAGCAGAACGAACGGCACCACGGAGAGCAGACGCAGCGCAAGGGTTGCCGATGAGCTTTCGTCCGCTGCCTGCACGCCGCCGGGCTGCCGGCTTGCGTTCCGCGTGGTCATGGCGAGACTCACGCGGATGGCGCGGTCGGCACCGTGCCCCGGCTCTCGTGAAGCGTCAGGGTGCCCGGCTCGCCACCGTTGATCTCGCCGATCGTCCACCCTCTGGCACCGCGGCTGTCGAGTTCTTCCAAGAGGGCTTCGTGATCCTTTCTCGGCACGGCGATAAGGAGGCCCCCCGACGTCTGAGGATCAAAGAGGATGAGGCGGCGGGAGAGTTCCTCGGCCTCGGGGATGTCGAGGTCCGTGGGGTGGACACGGGGCAGAAGATAGTCGCGGTTGCTGCGCAGACCTCCCGCGTACACGCCCTGCCGGAGGAGTTCGTACGTGCCCTCATGCACGGGGAGGGACGCGGAGAAGACGGTCGCGCTCACCTCGCTCGCATCGAGCATCTCACAGAGATGACCTGCGAGACCGAACCCGCTTACGTCGGTGCAGGCATGCGCCCCAACGCGCGCCATGGCCGCCGCTGCGGTGGCATTGAGGGCGGCGGCCTCCTCGATCGCCGCGCGCATGTCGTCCTCACTGAGCAGGCCTCTCTTGAGGGCCGTGGCGAGTACGCCGATGCCGAGTCTTTTCGTGAGTACCAGCTTGTCGCCGGGCCGCGCGCCGGCGTTATAGACGATCTCCTCGGGCCGCGCCAGCCCTGTGACGGCGAGGCCGTACTTCGGCTCCAGGTCGTCGATAGAGTGCCCGCCGGCCAGTTCCGCTCCCGCCTCGGCGATCTTCTCGGCGCCGCCGCTCAGCACTTCGGCGAGCGGCGCCATGCCGAGGCTCGTGGGCCACGCGACGAGGTTCATGGCTGTGAGCGGCGTGGCGCCCATGGCGTAGATGTCGCTCAGGGCGTTCGCGGCGGCAATCTGGCCGAACCAGTACGGGGAGTCGACGATGGGCGTGAAGAAATCGACCGTCTGCACGAGGCAGAGGTCGTCGCTCAACGGCGTCACCGCCGCGTCGTCGCGCGTCTCGAGAAGGCGCGCGAACCGCGGTGAGTTGCGGGGTAGGGCATCGAGCAGCGCTTGCAGGTCACACGGACCCAGCTTCGCCGCTCAGCCGCTTTTCGCCGCGTACTGGGTGAGGCGGATCTTCTCGGTCATATTCGCAAGCTTACCGCAGAGATGCTGGCGGCGGACGTGCGGTAGCGTATGACTGCGTCATGCCCGCTGACTGGGCGGCGCCGGCGCTGCCCTGAGGCGAGACTGGGCGCATGCCCGCTCGCTACGTGCTACGGGGCCCGGCCGTTCGGAAGCGGTCAAGAAGCTCTGCGGCTCGATACGACGAGCGCACAAGCGGCCCCGCGTGCACGACGAGGTCATGCGACGCCGCCCACGACTCAAGCGATGCGAACTCCTCCGGTGGCACGAATCGACTGACCGGCAGGCATTCCAGGTGGGGTTGCAGGTACTGCCCGAGGGTGACGACGTCGACGCCTGCCGCGACGCAGTCCATGAGAACGGCGTGCACCTCAGCGACCTCCTCTCCGAGCCCCAGCATCAAGCCGGACTTGACGAGCGGAGTGTGCACCATTGCCTTGCCGAGTCCGGAGCGCCGGCTCCGCGCGGCTGCCTCGAGCAAGGCCAGCGACCTCTCGTAGGACGAGGCCGGACGCACGAGCGGCGTGAGCCGCGGAACCGTTTCGAGGTTGTGACCGAGGACGTCGGGTCCGGCGGCGAGAATGACGTTGAGCGACTCCTCCTCGCCGTTCATATCCGAGACAAGCGCCTCCACGGATGAGTTCGGCGCGACGCCTCGTATGGCGGCGATCACGGCGGCGATGTGGCCGGCGCCTCCGTCGTCGAGATCGTCCCGCGTGCTGGCTGTGAGGACGACATGTCGCAGGCCGAGGCGCGCGACGGCCGCGGCGACGCGCTGCGGCTCGGTCGGGTCGGGCCGTTTCGGCCGGCCTGAGTTCCAGCCGACCGCACAGAAGCGACAGCGGCGAGTGCAGTCTGCTCCTAGGAGGAGAAAGGTCGCGGTCCCACGCGTGTAGCAGTCGCTGCGGTTGGGACAGCGCGCCTCGGCGCACACTGTCGTCAAGCGCAGATCACGGAGCAGACCGGCGGTCGCGTTGAAGCCTGTCGGTTCCGCCTGAGGAGGTCGGAGCCACGCCGGCTTGCGCGTTGGCGATGTCTGACCGGGGCGCACTAGAGGCTGTGCGCGGCCCGGCCGAGGCCCGAGAGGCCGGCCTCCGCAATGGCCTCGGACAAGGTCGGGTGCGCGTGGATCGTGCTCGCCAGCTCGTCGAGGCTGAGCTGCGCGTGTGTGGCAAGGGCCAGTTCGTGAATCAGCTCGGAGGCGTGCGGTCCGACGACACTGGCCCCGAGAATGCGACCGCTCGAGGCGTCACAGGTGATGCGGACGAAGCCGTCGGCCTCGCCCTCTATGACGGCTTTGGAGTTGGCGTTGATGCGCACGTGCGCGACCTTGACGGCGAGGCCCTGAGAGGCCGCGCGTTCTTCGCTGAGTCCGCACGAGGCGATCTCGGGCCGGCCGAACATGGCTGCGGGAATCACCCGGCGATCACACTTCAGGCGTGAGCCGGTGACGGCGTTCTCTGCCGCGACGGCTCCCTGATGGTAGGCCCAATGGGCAAGCATGGGCTGTCCCGTGACGTCGCCGGCCGCGAACACGCCGTCTGCGGTTGTGCGAAGCGACTCATCGACGACGACGAATCCATGATCTTCGACGCGAACGCCGGCCTCCTCGAAGCCCAGGCCGGCGCTGACCGGTCGACGCCCCACCGCCACGAGCACGGCCGCTGCCGTGATCAGGCGGCTGTCGCTGAGGCGCAGGGCCATCGCATCGTCGCTCGCCGACCCATCCTGATCGCCGGCGCGCTCGACGGCGGCGACGCCCGTACCGAGGAGAAGCTCGACGCCACGCTTCTTGAACGACTGCTGGACGGCGTGAGCGACTCGCCTGGGCTCACCCGGGACGAGCTGGTCGAGCAGCTCGACAATCGTGACCGAGCTGCCCAATGTGGCGAAAAGCGAGGCGAACTCACAGCCGATGACACCGCCGCCGACGATCAGCAGGCTGGCGGGAACGGCGCTCACCCTGAGGAGTTCGTCGCTCGTCATGACACGAGGGTCGCTCCAGTCGAAGACTCCAAGACGAATCGGCTCCGAGCCTGTCGCCAGAATCACGGCGTCGCCGCGGAGCTCCTCGCCTCCCGCGAGCCTGAGCCGGCCCGGGCCGGCGAGCGTCGCTCGTGAGCGCACGACTTCGACCTTGCGCGCCGCCAGGATGTGCTCGACGCCGCCGCGAAGCGTCGCGGCGACACGGTCTTTGCGCGCCATGAAAGCGGTGAAGTCGAGACCGATCTCGCCTATGCGGATGCCGAACTCGTGGGCCTCGCGCGCCGAGCGCAGCCGGTTGGCGCCGGCGATCATCGCCTTGGTCGGGACGCAGCCTCGATTGAGGCAGGTCCCGCCTATCTCGTCTTTCTCGACCAGCGTGACGGCGGCCCCCAGCTGAGCCGCGCGTCCCGCTGCGATGTAGCCGGCAGGCCCCCCTCCGAGCACCAGGATGTGCGTCATGACAATCTCCTCTTCTTCACGTCCCGCCACAGATCATGTCGATCTCGCCTTCGCGTCATGGCGCCGCCGCCTGCTGGATTCCCAGCTGCAATCTTGCGAGGAACGACCGCCATACGGCGGCTCGAGGAAGCGCCATGCCGGCGCCCGACAGTCCTACGCCCGACCAGGGCTGCCCGAGGAGTCTCCCGGCAGTCTCCAAGAGATGGCGGGGCGGGCGGCGCTCCAGCACCGAGCCGTGCACCAGCACACGCCCGTCGGACCGAGCCTGCGCGATGGCCACAAGCTTCTCGCCGGCAACCAGGAGATCGTGCTGGAGGGCGCTCGCGTGGCACCAGGGGCTGCGCTGGTAAGCGCCGCGTCGGCCGGATTCCGCGGCGACTCCAAGCTCCTCCAGCGCTTCTCGGAAGGCCCCGCTGACCAGTCGGTAGGGCGGCTCGAGATCCCGTCTCGACCCCGCCCCGAATGCACCCGGCGGGAAGGCTACGGCGAACGACCACTCGAAGTCCTCTCCGTGTAGGAGGGCTCTGCCGCCCGTGGGTCGTCGAACGACGTCGAACGGCAGTGGTCCGTCGAGCTGCACCCTCTGGAACTTGCCGATCGAGAGCGCAGGAGGCACCCACGTGTAGCTCCGCGCCACGACGCGCTCGGCGGTCGCCAGGAGCCCCGTATCGAAGGCCATCTGGGCGCCGCCACCGGCGCGTAGTTCGGGCAGCACCTGGACGAGGCTCATCTCGCGAAGCAGGCCGTGAGACCGGAGACGGGCGAGTCGCTTAGGTGACGAGCAGAGCCCGGTAATCTGCGGCGCTCAGCAACGCGTCCGCCTCCGCCGGGTCCGTCATGCGCACGCGGATCAGCCATCCGTCGCCGTAGCAGTCGGCGTTGACGCGCGCGGGCTCGTCGTCGAGGAGCGCGTTGGTGGCGACGACGATGCCCGAGACGGGAGCGTAGACATCGCTTACAGTCTTCAGAGACTCGATCTCTCCGAAGGGCTCCCCCCCGGTCACCTGGGTGCCGGCGGCCGGGAGCTCGACGTAGACCACTTCACCCAGCGACTGCTGGGCGAACCAGGTGATTCCACAAACGGCCTCTTCACCCTCAACGCGGGCCCAGTCATGCTCCGAGTGGTAACGGAGGTCGTCGGGATACGTCTCGGCGGACATGCTCATCTCCCCCCTCGCTGCTTGCGCGGCGGATTGTTGTGGCCCGAATGTACCATCGGTCAGCGCCGTGCGCAGCGTTCCGAGCCGTGGGGAGAAGCGGGTGGTGGGCGCACGTGGATTCGAACCACGGACCTCGTCCTTATCAGAGACGCGCTCTAACCGACTGAGCTATGCGCCCGCGAGTCACGGAGTCTAGAGCCGCGCGCGTCTGCCGTCAACCGGCCGTTGAGATAGGTCGGCCACCGCCACTGGCGGTATACTCTTGGACGATGAACGTGCAAGAAATGGTCATATACGGCGTCAGCTTCGACGTGATCGGCAAGCAGCCCATCGTGCTGCTCAAGACTACGGACGGCAACAAGTTCCTGCCCATCTGGATCGGCCACCCGGAGGCGGCGGCCATCCTTATTAAGCTGCAGGGAACCGAGCTTCCGCGTCCGATGACACACGATCTGCTTATGAACGTCATCGGCAGCTTCCACGCCGAGGTCGCGCGCATCACCGTCACGGAGCTCAAGGAGAGCACGTTCTACGCGACGCTCACGCTGAGCCAAGACGGCAGCGAGATCGAGATCGACTCGCGCCCGAGCGATGCGCTCGCGCTGGCCGTGCGCACCGAAGCGCCGATCTTCGCGTCCACGCAGTTGATCGACGAGAACGCCATCGAGTTCGAGCGCGAGGTGGACGACACGGAGGAGATCGTCGAGAGCTTTCGCGACTTTCTGGAGAGTGTATCGCCCGACGACTTCGTTGACGCCGAGGCGACTCCGGACGAAATCGCCTTCGCCGACGAGGAGGACGAGGACGAAGGCGATGACGAGGATGAGTACGAAGACGACGAGGGCGACGAAGAGGACGAAGACGAGGAAGACGAAGATGATGAGGAGTCTGCTCGCTGACGATATTTAGCGAGCAGACCGGAATGGAGAAGCTCGTGCCCAACGGAAGCGACGACCCTGTCATCAAGCAGTTCCGTGACCAGATCTCGGACAACGACCTCAAGATCGTGGACGCCATCAACAAACGCCTCAGGCTCGTCAAGCAGTTGAAGGAGTACAAGGAGCAGAACGGCGTGGCTTTCGTCGACGCGGCCCGAGAAGAGTGGATGCTCACGTTCGTGAATCGAGCCAACAAGGGACCGCTCTCCTCCGCGGGCTTGGCGGAGCTCTACCGGCACCTCGTCGAGGTCACCAAGCGGGAGGCCTCGCAGGATTAGCCGGGCCGGGCGTCCCCTGCTGCCGCGATGCGGTTGCGGCTAGCGGGTCTCTGTGGCGTCCTCGTGTGTCTCAGAACTCGAAGCCCTCGGCACGCTCGTCCTGCGCCGGCGCCACTTGAGGTAGCTGTAGGCGATGAAGGCGACAATCGCGGCGGCGACGACGTAGTCGGCGTAGTGGAGCTGGTCGCGAATAGCCCCCCAGTTGTCGCCGACTTTCATCCCGATCCAGCCGAGAAGCAGCACCCAAGGAACACACCCGAGCGTCGTGTAGACCGTGAACCTCCAGAACGGCATCTTGCCGATGCCTGCCGGCAGCGAGATGAAAGTGCGCAGGATCGGCACCATTCGGCTGAAGAACACGGTCGCGGGCCCGTACTTGGCGAACCAACGCTCGGCGAGCTCGACGTGATGGTGACGCATGAGGATGTACTTGCCGTACCTGTCGATGAAGGGTCGGCCCCCATACAGGCCGACTGCGTACGCGATCCAGGAGCCGATGACGTTGCCGAGGACGCCCGCCACCGTGATGCCGAGAAGCGTCATGTCACCCGTACTGACTGCGAACCCGGCGAAGAGCATGATCGCTTCGCTAGGAACGGGAATGCAGGCGCTCTCGACGAGCATGAGCAGGAAGACGGCAGGAAGACCCCAGGCGCCGATCAGATGAGTCGCCCACTGAACGATGAAGTCGATGATCGAGTGCATTCGGGGTAGCCTACTGTACTTCCACGGCCGGTCACTACCCGGTGGCAGGGCCTCTTGCCCGGCAGGCTAGGTGGCTGCGACAGACATGAGGATCTGGGTCGACATTACGGGCGCAGCCGACGTCGCGTTCTTCGCGCCGATCGTCCGCCGGCTGGAGGCCGGCGGCCATACCGTGACGGTGACGGCGCGTCGCTTCGTGAGCGTCGACGCGCTCCTTCGGCGCTACGGGCTCGGTGCCGTGCTCACGGTCGGACATCACGGCGGCGGCGTGGCCGCGCGCGCCGTCGGCCTCGCGAATCGCACGCGCGAGCTCCTGACCTCTGTGGCCGGAGGCCGGTTCGACGTTGCGACCGGCACTCATACGACGGACTTCGTGCTTGCTGCCTGGACGCTCGGAATCCCGCAGATGACCTTCCTCGACGACGAGGGCCTGCGCGCTGCGTCCGCTTTCGGCATGCGGTTTGCCGACGAGGTCGCGGTGCCGGATGTGATCGCCACCAGCGCGCTTACCGCGTTTCGACCGGCGCCGCGTCGCTTCGTCCGTTACCCCGGCTTTCGGGAGGAGTACTACCTGCACGATCTGCGGCCGGATCCGGCTGCGCTTGAACGCCTCGGCGTCGAACCGCGCCACGTGGTTGGGATCGTGCGGCCTGCCGTGCCGCCCGCGGACTCGGTAGGTGCCGAGGCTGCTCAAGGGGAGTTGGCGCTCATGCGGATTCTCGAGGGAGTGGCCGGGCGGCGTCACATGACGCTCCTCCTCCTAGCGCGCGACCGCGCGCAACGGCGGCGCTTCCTCGCCTTGGGTCTGCCGGGGCTGATGGCGCCTGAGGAGGCTGTCGACGGCGTCAGTCTCATCGCCGCCGCCGACTTCGTCGTCGGCGACGGCAGCGTCATGTTGAGAGAAGCGGCTGCGCTCGGGACACCGGCCTACACGGTCACGCGGCGCTCACTGACGGCCGTCGACCGGTCGCTCCTGCGTGGCGGACGCCTGACGGTCGCGGCGCAACCCGACGACCTCGTCCTGCGGAAGAAGGAGATGCTGACGGCAATGCTCGAGTCGCGCGACCCGCAGGTCTTCGTAGAGGAACTGCTGACCCTCGCCCGCCGCCGACCGCGGCGCTCGAGGGCGGGTGGTCTGGGGGACGTAGGCGGTGCGATACCATGACGGCATGGACATCCGTCAGATAAGGCTCTTCTGTCGAATCGTCGACAGGCGAAGCTTCTCGTTGGCCGCAGAGGAGCTGCAGATCACCCAGCCGGCCGCAAGCCAGCAGGTCCAGAGTCTCGAGCGCGAGCTTCACTCAGTGCTGCTCGATCGCTCTCGCCGCACGGTCACGCCCACGGATGCCGGGTACGTCTTCTACCGCTACGGCCGCGAGATTCTCGACCTGCACGAGCGAGCGCGCACGGAGATCCTCGACTTGAGCGACCTTGTGGCCGGGCGAATCGTGATCGGCGCGTCGGCCGGGCCGGGTGAGCACGTCTTGCCGGCCATGCTGACGCGTTTCAAAGCGGCGTATCCCGGCGTCAGCATGGCCCTTCACGTCGACGACACGCAGACCGTGGTCGAACGCGTCCTGGCGCGCGAGTTCGAGCTGGGTGCCGTCGGCGCCGTGAGTCCTCGTGCCGATCTCGTCGTCGAGCCGTTGGCTCGCGACGAGATCGTCCTCGTCTGCGGCGCTGCCCACCCATGGGCCGGTCGCTCGAGCGTGACTCTGGCCGAAGTGCAGCGTGAGCCCCAGATCGTGCAGCAGCACGGCTCGGGCGTGCGCTCGGTCGTCGAGAGCTATCTTCGCGCTCGGGGAGTGCGCGCCGAGAGGATGAACGTCGTCATGGAGATGGGCCTCATGGAGTCCGCCAAACAGGCCGCAATCGCCGGCGGCGGCGTCACGTTTGTGAGTCGCGGGGCGGTCGGTCGAGAGGTCGAGGCCGGAGCATTGGCCGTAGTTGAGATAGACGACGTGCGAATTCTACGCGACTTTTCCACGGTACGCTCCAGGACACGGGTGCTGTCGCGCGCCGCCGAGGCGTTGCTCGCCTTCTTCCGCGACGAATTCGCGTCGGCGAACGCCTGACGCCGGCGGCGCACAACAGCTGAGAGGCCTCTCGGGGGCCTCAGCCCCACCTTCGCTCGAACTCGATCGTGGCGCCGGTCAGCGTCGCGTCCAAGCGCTCGAGCAGATCTGTGAGGACAGTGCGGTCGGCCACGAGTGGCGGCGACACGGAGATCATCGCGGGCCCCCGATCATCGGCCCTCGTCATGAGTCCGTTCGCATGGAGCAGGCGCGGCAGTACCTCGCGGCTCATGGCCGCCTTCTGCTCGGCGGTGTACTCGATGCCGTCGTCGCGCGACGCCATGAGCTCTAGGCCGAAGAGATAGCCGGTGCCGCGCACCGCCTTGATCATGTGCTGGCGGCCGGCGATCGCGTTGAGCTCTGCGGCGAGGAAGGGCGAGAGCTCGCGTACGTTCTCGAGTACCCGTTCGTCCCGCATCGCTCGTATGTTGGCGGCGGCGATGGCGGTCGCCATTGGGTGTCCGCCCCACGTGACGCCGTGGGTGAATGTCGCGATCTCCGAATCCAGCAGGCGCTCGACGAGTGGCTCGCGCACGATCATGCCGCCGAGGGGCGCGTATCCTGAGGTCACGCCCTTGGCGAACGTGATGATGTCGGGAACCACGCCGTTGCGCTCGGAGCCGAACCAGTAGCCCAGCCTGCCGAAGCCGCAGATGACCTCGTCGGCGCAGAGGAGGATGCCGTACTGATCGCACATCCTCCGCAGTTCTTGCCAGTAGCCGTCGGGCGGAATGAGGATGCCGCCCACGTTCTGGACCGGCTCGGCCACAAGCATGGCGATGGTCTCTGGGCCCTCGGCGAGAATAATCTCCTCAATTGCCCTCACGCAGCTCAACTCACGGACGGGAACATCGCCCTCGTCCTCATAGCCGTAGGTGTTCGGCACATGGACGAACCAGGGCAAGAGGGGCATGAATGGTGCGCGGAACTGGGGGATACCGGTAAGACTGAGCGCTCCCAGGGTCGTTCCGTGGTAGGCCATGTGGCGGCCGATGATCTTCACGCGCTCGGGCTGGCCGTGGCCGAGGTGATACTCGCGGGCGAACTTGATCGCCGACTCGTTGGCTTCGGAGCCGGAGTTGACGAAGAACACGACCTCGAGGTCGCCGGGCGCCAGCTCGGCGATGAGTGCGGCCGCTTCAGCGGAAGGCGGGTGAGCGGCCGACCAGTTCGTCGCATACGAGAGTTGACGCAACTGCTGCGCTGCGACGTCAGCCAAGTCTTGGCGGCCGTGGCCGATGTTGACGCAGAAGAGTCCGGAGTTGCCGTCGAGGTATCGGTTGCCGTGGTCGTCCCAGATGTAGCATCCCTCGCTGCGTTCGACGATCAGGAGCTCCGGATTGCGCCATCCCGTGGCTCGAGTGAAGTGCTTGCCGACATGTCGGCGGGCCTGCGCGCGGACCAGGTCGCTCATTGGACTGCCTTCGTGAAGTTGGCGGCGTCGAGATGCTTGTAGCGAGCGAGATACCGAGTCGGCGTCTTGAGAGCGTCGCGCCGGAACGGCTCGGCGAGCTCCTCGGGATCCACCATGATCTCGACGACGCTCGGCCTGCCGGAGTCAAAGGCCGATGCGTACGCCTCGCGCAGGTCGGCGGGGTCGCTGACGCGAAGGCCATTGGCGCCCATAGCCTTGGCGATCTCCGCGAAGTTGAAGCCGCCCATTTCACGGCCGATGTTGGCGCCGATGAAGCGGTCGTCGTAGAAGTCGATCTGGTTCTTCTTCTCCGCGCCCCATTGCTGGTTGTTGAAGACACAGGCCACGACGGGAAGGTGCTCCTCCACCGCGGTCATCACTTCGTGCAGGCTCATGCCCCAGGCGCCGTCACCGATAATCGCCGCCACCGGACGGTCGGGCGCCGCAACTTTGGCGCCGAGCGCGCCCGGGTACGCGAACCCGCAGTTGCCGAAGCCGAGAGCGGGCAAAAACGAGCGCGGCTTGTCAAAGCGCAGGTAGGCGTTCGAGACGGAGCAAATGTTGCCGATGTCGCTCGTGACGATCGCGTTGTCCGGCAGGGCCGCCGCGAGTTCGGCGAGCGCGCGCCGCGGGCTTACCGGACTGGCGTCGGAGCGTGAGATCGAGGCGAGCTCCTCATCCCAGGCGCGCTTGGCTTCGGTGATCGCAGCGAGGCGCTCCGGCGCGGCGCGGCGCTCGCCTTGCTTGGCGAGAAGCCTGTCAAGGATGGCCTGACTGGCGGCTCTGGCATCGCCGATGATGCCCACTTCGAGCGGGCGCACTCGGCCGAGCTGTTTGTAGTCGACGTCGACCTGGACGATCTTCGCCCCCTTGGGGAAGTAGTCGAAGCCGTACTGCGGCAGGGTGCCGAATCCGCTCAGACGCGTGCCGATGGCAAGGATGCAGTCGGCTTGTGACAGTAGCCGCATGGCCGCCTTGGAGCCCTGGTAGCCGATGGGGCCGACTGCCAACTCATCGGTATATGGGAACGAATCGTTGTGGAGGTACGAGTTGGCGACCGGGGCGCCGAGTTGCTGGGCGAGGCGGCTGATCACGGGAGCCGCGTCGGTCTCCGTCGAGCCCAGGCCCGCGATGATGGCTGGGTTCTTTGCCGCCGAGAGCACTTCCGCGGCGCGGTCGAGCAGGGCTTCGTCGCCGGCGCCACGTGCCGACACGCGGTACTGCTGCGGATCGAGGATCGTGTAGTCGGCTTCGGTGTAGAAGTAGTCTCGGGGCACGTCGATCTGCACGGGGCCGCGCTCGGCGTAGGCGGCGCGAATCGCGGTGCGGAAGGCTTCGGCGATGCGATCCGGACGATTAACCTGGATCTGGAACTTGGTGACCGTGCTGAAGATGGGCAGCTGCTCGACTTCCTGAAATCCGTCCAGTCCCCTCCCTGCCGACATCGCCGAGGGCGTGAGGAGGATGACGGGCGAGTGCGCGTGGTACGCAGCCGCGATGCTCGTGACCATATTGGTGATGCCTGGACCATTCTGCCCGGTGCACATGCTGGCCCGTCCCGTCACACGGGCGTACCCGTCGGCCATGTGGGCCGCGGATTGCTCATGACGCACAGCCAGGAAGCGAATGCCGGCGGCTGGGAAGAGATCCAGCGGGTCCATGAAGGCGGAACCTACGATGCCGAAGACCTCGGTAATGCCCTCCATACGAAGGGTTTCGACCATGGCCTCACTTGCTGTCATGTGCGTCACGCCCGCTCAACTCCTCTCACAGTCCTACTGGTTCTTCCTGACCTATCCGGTCAGGATGTGGCGCCGATCTTGGCGCCGATCTCCGCCCTGAGCGCCGCGAACTCGGGCAGGAGCCGCGCGTCGTTGACTGCGCCCCCGTGCGTCGGCAGGCCGATCTTCTCGTTGTAGACAACTCGGCCGGGGCGGGCGCTGAAGACGACCACCCGCGTGCCGAGGAACACCGCCTCCTCGACGCTGTGCGTGACGAAGACGATTGACTTTCCCGTCGCTTGCCATATCTGCTTGAGTTCCTGCTGCAGGCGCTCGCGGGTGAGCGCATCGAGTGCGCCGAACGGCTCATCCATCAGCACGATCGCCGGATCGTTGGCCAGCGCTCGGGCGATGGCGGCTCGCTGCTGCATACCACCGGAGAGCTCGTACGGGCGCTGTTCGCCTACGTCCGCAAGCCCGACGAGCGTGAGGTAGCGCTCCGAGAGCTCGCGGCGCACGCGCTTTGGGAGATGCTTCATGCGCGGCCCGATCTCGACGTTGTCGCGCACGGTGAGCCAGGGGAAGAGCGTTGGGGCCTGGAACACCATGCCCCTGTCGGCTCCCGGGCGCGTCACCGGCTGACCGTTCACCAAGACGGCGCCTTCTGTGGGTGAGAAGAAGCCGCCGATCAGCTTGAGCAGGGTTGTTTTGCCGCACCCGGAGGGGCCGACAAGACAGACGAACTCACCCGGTTCGATGAAGAGATCGACGCCGGCGAGAGCCGGCGTCGATCTCTTGTCACCGCTGAAGAAGTGCGTGACACCGCGCACTTCGATGCGCTCTGGCCGCGAGCCGGAGGCGCTCGTCACTTGCCGGCGGCCTCCGCGGCGAACTGATTGGCGAGGCCCGCCTGGAACGTCGTCAACGCCGGAACGCTTTCCACTGAGCCCTGCGTCTTGAGGAATTGCGCGGCGTTCTCGAGATTGTTGGCAAGCTTGCCGGGGGCTTCGGGCGTGCCGAGGTAGTCCGCGCCGGCCTGCTGTGCTGCATCGAGATAAATGACGTCCTTCATTTGCGCCAGCGCCTCGTCGGCGGAGATGTTGACCTGCCGGGCCACGGCGGCCGCGGCGGCCTGGGGATCGGTCTGGTAGAGCTTCACGGCGCGATCCTGCTGCTCCACCCACGTCTGTACGGCGTCGGGGTACTTGTCCGCGAAGGCGGTCGTCACCACGGCCAGGTCGGCCGTGAGCTTGCCCTCCTTGGCGAGGTCGGCGCTCGTGATGAGTACGGTGCCGTCCTCCTTGAGGGTCGCCAGCGTCGGGTTCCAGACGTAGGCGCCGTCGATGTCGCCGCGCTGCCATGCGGCGGCGATCGCGGGCGGCTCCAAGTTCACGATCTCAACGCCGTCAGGATTGACGCCGTTGAGCTCAAGGGCCGCCAGGAGGCTGTAGTGGGCGGTGGAGCCGAACGGCGTACCCACCTTCTTGCCGGCCAGACCGGCGAAGTCCTTGATGCCGCTGTCATTGCGAACGACGAGGGACTCCGCC
>ENA-ORXD01001563-ORXD01001563.1-sediment-metagenome-genome-assembly--contig:-NODE-1563-length-18169-cov-3.796540_pt1 | contig 18169 bp, 8 predicted proteins | sample MGYA00237862_ERZ511471 | MGnify/ENA metagenome assembly ERZ511471
TCGGCGGTCAATGAGGCCATACGAACAAAGACTGCCTTCGAGCTTGAGCATCAGGTCTTCAGAGCGGACGGCACGGTGGGATGGACGTCCTCGCGCGCTATCCCGATCGTCGATGAGAGTGGCGAGATCATCGAGTGGTTCGGGGCTGCTGGCGATATCACCGAGCGCAAAAAGGCGGAGGACGCCTTACGCGAAAGCGAGGAGCGCTACCGCTCGCTCGCGGCGGAGAACGAACGGCTCTACCGGCAGCAACTCGACATCGCCGAGAACCTCCAGAACGCTCTTCTCCACATCCCGTCCACTATCGGTCGGGTCGGCGTTGGCCACCTCTATCGTTCCGCTACTGAAGCGGCCCGCGTCGGAGGTGATTTCTACGACGTCTTTGAGGTACGGGCCGGAAGGATCGCCGTTCTCCTCGGAGACGTCTCGGGGCACGGGATTGAGGCCGCCCGTCTTGCAACCCTCACGAAGGATGTCATCCACGCCTTCACCCATCAGAGTCTGCTTCCTCACCGGGTCCTTCACAATACAAACAGATTGCTCCTCGAGAAGTCGTTCGAGGGATTCGTCACGGTCTTTCTTGGCATCGTCGAGCCCGAGGCCGGTACACTCGTCTACTCGTCAGCCGGTCACCCCGAGGCGCTCCTTCGGCGCGCTTCGGGGAGTGTAGAGCTACTCGGAGGACCGTCGTCTCCTTTGGGCGTCTACCCTGAGGCCGTTTGGAAGCCTCACGAGGCTGAACTTGAAGCGGGTGACCTTCTCCTCCTTTATACAGACGGAGCGATCGAGGCGCGGCGGGAGGGCGAGTTCTTCGGAGTGGAGAGACTCGAGCGTCTTCTTAAGCACAAGAACATCTCTGTCGGTCCCCTTCCCCGAGAGATCCTCAAACAGGTTCTCGCATTTGCGGGTGGAACTTTGCAAGACGATCTCGCCTCTCAGTCTCGGAGGCAGGGCGGCCAAGGACCGGGTCGTGTGGTTCAGTGACGGCCTCCGTGGCCCCGATTGCCCTGCTGGCTTGTGTCCCTACGATGACCGAGAGTCAAACCCAGGCGGTGAAGGTCTATGGAGGCATTCCGTTTGCCTTACTGCACTGAAGGGAAGAGTAGGGGCCATGCGTGCATCGTTGAGTCCCAAATAGGGGGGCAGGTCATGTGGCTACAAACGGGAGCCTATGGGCTCACTAGTCTCTATTGGCTGATCGCTGTAATAGTGATCTTCCTCATCGCGCTTGTTGCCCTCATCGTTGCCGGTCGAGCTCTGGCACGGGCCCGGGCGACGACACGGGTGGGCGCCTCCTACTCCCGAGGAGCCGTCGGGGGACCGGGAGCTCCCGGAACGGGACAGGACGACCGCATACTACCGGAATCTTTCCGGATGCTGGACGAGCGCTACGCCAAGGGAGAGATCAGCCGCGAGGAGTACATGCAGCGGCAGGCAGACCTCCAGTCGAAGGTCTAGAGGCGGGAGTTAGAGGGAGATGGCTCGAACATCATTGAGGGCAGGTGGAAGGAGCTCAGAGGATACGCCCGGGAAGAGTGGGGCAAACCGACACGCGACGAGCTTGAGGAGATCGGGGCTAGAAGGGTGGTGCTCTTCCTGACCGGGGGCGGATGGGGATACAGCAGACGGAGGTAATCCTCCTTTCTGCTTGGCATCGAGGACTCATGGTTGGTGTTTGCTCGAAGTCTGCCCTTGTCATGAGTTCTTCAGTCTTTGACCTAGCGGGGGGCGGCAGGTCTCGAATACGACGGAGGTCTAAGAAGGCATGTACATCGGCAGCAGCATATTCCTCATCGCAGTGGGAGCGATCCTTCGCTGGGCCGTCAGCTGGGAAGTGTCTGGCTTCGACATTCAGCTGGCGGGGCTCATCGTATTCCTCGTCGGGATCCTCGGCCTCCTCATTACCCTCGTTCTCTGGTACACGCGGAGGTCCTCGCGAGATCGCCGACGTGGGGATGGTGCCTCGCATCAGGACTACCGGCCGGACGATTCTGCGCCTCGCCCCTAGAAGAACGTTACGCCCGCGGGAGATCGAACGATGATCACCGCACGGTGTACAGACGGGTGCAGTTGATCTGCTTGTTGCTGCTGATGACGACCGTGCACGGGTTGGCCCCGGCACACAGTGTGACCGACACTCGCACGCGCCTCCTTCCCCGCATCGGATTGGATGCAACAGACCCGAGGTTCATGATGAATTCTCCTCCCATGTTCATGACGAAGAACAGAGGATAGGGCCGACTCCGCACGGCCCAACTTGACTATACTGCTACGCTAGGACTGAGTAGACGGATCCCGAGGCACGGCCTCGGCTGCCCGACGCGAAGGCGGGGGATCCGCACTCCGCGGCGAAGGGGGCAGACTCGATGAGTTGACGAAGGGGTGCTCTCCGGGTCGCTCAATTCCCAGTCGCGCTCAGGAGCTCAAACGGCACTAATGGGGCGGGCGATGAGGCGGAGGCTCGCATTAATGTTGCCGGCCGGGGGATACTCCACTGGTACGCATTGAAACTTCTCGCCAAAAAGGGGCGCGATCATCCTTTTTCGTAGGCTCCAAAAAACACCGCGGGACCCGGAGCAGTCGCAAATAGAGCGGGATGCCGAGCTCTTGCGCTCCGAACTTCTCAGCGTCGAACAGCTCGAATACCACGCAGTAGAACTGGGCAACCGCCACCAGGTCGACACGAAGGGTGGCCCCGACCGGTTGCTTCAGCGGTTGGGCGAGAACGAGCGCGCTGTCACCGCCGCGTACGAATTAGTAAGCGCCGCGACGCTCCTGCAGGAGCCGATCATGCCTGTGGAGGCGTGGTTGCTCGACAACTTCTATCTCATCGAGCAACAGATCGTCTTGGCCCGCCGGCATCTGCCCACGGGCTACAGCCGCCGCCTACCCCGACTGGTAGACGGTCTTGGGGCCGGGCTCCCCCGTATCTACGATGTAGCTCTGGAATTGATCTCTCACCAGGATGGCCGGATCGACAAAGACAACTCGAAGGCCTTCCTTGCCGCGTACCAGACCGCGGCGCCCTTGGACTTGAGCGAGCTCTGGGCGTTCCCCATCATGCTTCGCCTCGCGCTTCTGGAGAACGTTCGCCGCGTGGGGTCGCGTATCGCCAAGCGGCGAGAGGAGCGCGATACCGCGGTCGCCTGGGCGGATAGGATGATAATCGAGGCCGATGAGGACCCACGTCGGCTGATTCGAGTGTTTGCCGAGTTCGCCGCGTCCGACCTTCCCTTGACCGCTCCCTTTGTGGAGGACTTCTATGCCCGGGTCCAAGCGCAGGGCCCTGCCTTGGCCTTCGTGCAGAGCTGGCTCGAGAAACGCCTGTCGGACCAGGGGGTAACCGCCGCCCAGCTTCTGGAAGCGGCGAGCCGCAAGGCTGCCGCGGATCAGATCTCAATCGCCAACAGCGTCGGAAGCCTGCGTTTCGTCTCCGCTATGGACTGGGGCAGGTTCGTCGAAGAACTAAGCCTGGTCGATCATATCTTGCGCCTTGATCCCGCGGGGGCCTATGCCGGTCAGGATTTTCCGACGCGGGACCGTTACCGACATGCCGTGGAGGCGGTGAAACAGGGCAGCGCGCGCAATGAGCGGGAGGTGGCGCGGGCGGCCTTAGACCTCGCCCGAGCCGCCGCGGACCGACACGGCGAGAACGATCGGACGGCCCATGTGGGCTACCACCTGATCGGGCGGGGCCTGCGGGCTCTGGAGAGAGAAATGGGCACCCGAGTCCCGCTGCTGAAGCGGGCCGCGAGGGTGGCGCGCCCGCTGCGCCTACTCCTATACCTCGCGCCGCTCGTGGTCCTCACTGGGGCGGCGGTGGCCCTCATATTTGTCTCTGACATGGGAGTGACGCAGGGCTTCTGGCGTTCGCTCTTCTTCGCCGCCATCGGTCTGATTGGCGCGTCGGCTCTGGCCGTCCCCATCGTCCACGTGCTTATCACCATCACGATACCTCCGCGCGCCTTACCCCGCCTGGACTTCTCCGAAGGGATACCCGCCGAGCACCGGACCATGGTGGTCGTGCCCACCCTGATAGGCGGTGCCGGAGACGTATCCGATCTATTGGAAGCGCTCGAAATCCGCTACCTGGGCAATCGTGACCAGAATATCTTCTTTGCCCTGCTGACCGACTTTCGTGATGCCCATCAGGCCGTCCGGCCTGATGACGCCGCGTTGGTGGACCTTGCCGGCAGAGGGATTGAGGAGCTGAACGAGAGGTACAGCGACGACCGCCCGAACGTTTTCTATCTCTTCCATCGCCCGCGCGTGTGGAACCCCTACGAACGCCTATGGATGGGATACGAACGCAAACGGGGCAAGCTCGAGCAGTTCAACACCCTCCTTCTGGAGGCGCGAACGGGGGGGACTGAGGGTGGAGCGGCCGAAGCTTTTTCAAGGATCGTGGGCGATCGCTCGGTTCTCAGCTCGATCCAGTATGTGATCACCCTCGACACCGATACGCAACTGCCCCGCGATTCGGCCCGAGCGCTCATCGGCAACATGGCGCACCCTCTGAACCGACCGGTGTACGACGAGAAAAAAGGCCGAGTGGTCGAGGGTTACGGAATCCTGCAGCCCCGGACCTCCATCAGCCTGACGAGCACGACCAGCTCACACTTCACCCTGCTCTTCGCGGGTGAACCTGGGATCGATCCCTACACGCGGGAGATCTCCGACGTCTACCAGGATCTGTTCGGCGAAGGTTCATTTGTGGGAAAGGGCATCTACGACGTGGCCGCCTTCGCCGCGGCGGCAGGGGGCCGTTTCCCCGAGAACCTTATCCTCAGCCACGACCTGCTCGAAAGTGGCTACGCGCGCTCAGGCCTTGTCACGGACGTCGATCTCATTGAGGAACACCCGGTCACCTATGTCATGGAGGCGAGCAGACGGCACCGTTGGGCACGAGGAGATTGGCAGCTTCTGGGCTGGCTGCTGCCCAACGTGCCGGGGCCCGAAGGGAAACGCGTTCGGAACCCGCTCTCGGTCCTGACCAGGTGGAAGCTCTTTGACAACCTGCGCCGTAGCCTGGCCCCGGCCGCCCTCGTGGCGCTGTTGCTCGGAGGCTGGTTGTGGCGTATGGGGCCCGTTTGGGTGTGGCCGTTGCTGGTGGCCGGCGCGTTCTTCGTGCCTCCCCTCGCGACCCTCATCATCGAGGCACTGCGTAAACCAGCGGAGCGCGGGTGGCTTCTGCATCTGGTCCTCACGGGCAAGTCCGCCGCCCGGCCGCTTGCCCGCGCCCTTCTGGCTTTGATACTGCTGCCCTACGACGCCCTCATCTACCTGGATGCCATCGTGCGTTCGGGCGGAAGGTTACTTTTTACCCGGCGCGGCCTGTTGATGTGGCATCTGCCCTCCTACAGCCGACGCAACGCACGGCGCACGCCCGCCGAGTTTCTGCTGGAGATGTGGATCGGGCCGGCGCTCGGTTTCGCCGTGATTCTCGTCCTGGTCGTCTTGCCGTCCACTCGAATGGCCGGATGGCCGTTTGTGCTGCCGCTTCTCTTGCTCTGGGTTGTCTCTCCCGTCGTGGGATGGCGGATAAGTGCGCCATTGCCTCCTATCACGGCGACGCTGAGTCCCCAACAGCAGACATTGCTGCGCGGGCTGTCCCGGCGGACGTGGCGGTACTTCGCGGACTTCGTGGGTCCGCAAGACAATTGGCTGCCACCCGACAACTACCAAGAACACCCCTCTCCGGCTATTGCCACACGCACGTCGCCGACGAATCTGGGAATGGCGTTGCTTGCCAACCTCGCGGCCCATGATCTTGGCTACATCTCTACGGAAGAACTGCTTCGTCGTACCGAGCGCACCCTGAGAACCATGGAGAGGTTGGAACGATACCGAGGCCACTTCTACAATTGGTACGACACGCGCACGTTGTTGCCGCTGCATCCCGAGTACGTCTCCTCGGTCGACAGCGGCAATCTCATGGGGAGCCTGCTCGCGCTGCGTGTGGGTCTCGAGGAGCTGAAGGAACAGACAGTGCTGCCTCCGCGGGCCTTCGCCGGTCTCAATGACTCGCTGCTCGTCCTGGCAGAACACGCCCTGCTCTCATCTGTCTCCCAAGTCCGCCGGCACGTTCAGGCGCTTCAGGATTTGATGGATTCAATCGTTGCAGAGTCCGTAGACCCCGCGGTGGCTTCACGCATCCTCGAAGAGCTCTGCATCGAGGGCGCCGCCCTTCGAAGGGCGGTCGCCGGCGAAGAATCCAAAGAGCTCGTGTACTGGGTGCGGTCGTTCAATCGGCAATGCCGGAGATTCCGAGACGACTTGAAATCGATGGTTGGTGATCCCGCCGAATTCGAAAGCATGCCTACTGTTCTTGAAGCCGCCAAGGCGGGAGTGGGCACGGCCGGCGACGTCCAGCCCGACGGCGGAGGCCGCGGTCGCACCGCCCGCGTTCCCCGCGCGGTGCGCCGCATCCATCAGATCGATGATCTGATCCTTCGTTGCGACGATTTGGGAAGGATGGATTTTGACTTCCTCTACGATCAGTCACGTCACCTATTTAGCATTGGTTACGACGTGGGACAGCGCAGGGCCGATCCTTCCTGGTACGACCTGTTGGCATCCGAAGCCCGGCTGACAAGCTTCTTGCTCATCGCGCAGGGCCAGGTCCCGCAGAAACATTGGTTTGCGTTGGGGCGCCTCCTGACGAGTCACGGAGGTGACGTCGCCCTGGTGTCGTGGAGTGGTTCCATGTTCGAGTACTTGATGCCGCAACTGCTCCTGGCCGGATTCGAAAACACGCTGTTGGCGCAGGCCTGCAGAGCGGCGGTGTCGCTACAGATCGACTACGGACGGCAACGCCACGTTCCGTGGGGCATCTCCGAGTCGTGCTACAACGCCGTCGATATGACCCAGACGTATCAGTACCGCGCTTTCGGCGTGCCGGATCTGGGTCTCAAGCGCGGTCTGGCGGATGATTTGGTCATCGCTCCATACGCAACTGCCCTCGCTCTGACCGTCGCCCCTCGCGACGCGTGTCGCAATCTACAGGCGCTCTGCGATGGCGGCTTCCTCGGTGATTATGGATTGTACGAAGCCATCGACTTCACCCCTTCCCGGGTGTTGCCTGGGACCAGCCATGCGACGGTGCGCTGTTTCATGGCCCACCATCAGGGGATGAGCCTACTGGCGCTCGAGCACGCCTTGCTTGACGGCCCCATGCAGCGCCGTTTCCACGCCGACCCGCTGGTGCGAACCACTGAGTTGCTGCTGCAGGAGCGCATCCCTAAACAGACCATCACAATGCATCCCCACGCAGCCCGAGTGAGTGAGGCCGAGCACGGAGTAGGGGCCGAGACAGTGGCGATGCGGGTGTTTTCCGATCCTGACACGCCGCTACCTGAGGTCCACCTGCTTTCCAACGGCAGCTATCACGTCATGGCCACCAATGCCGGTGGTGGTTACAGCCGCTGGCGCGACCAGGCCGTGACCCGATGGCGTGAGGATGCGACTCGCGACGACCATGGCACCTTCGTCTATCTCCGGGACCGGGACACCGCCCGATACTGGTCGGCCGCATATCAGCCAACGCGGAGCAAGCCGGACCGGTACGAGGCGATCTTTGTGCAGGCCCGCGCCGAATACCGCAGGGTCGACCATGAGATAGAAACCCACACGGAAATAAGCGTCTCGGCCGAGGATGACGCGGAGATTCGCCAGATAACGTTGACCAACCTCTCAGGCAAAACGAGGGACATCGAAGTTACAAGCTATGCCGAAGTGGTGATGGCGCCGCTTGCCGCGGACCTCGCGCACAGGGCATTCAGCAACCTGTTCGTCGAGACGGAAATCCTTCCGCAGAGTGGGGCCATCCTATGCAGGCGTCGCGCCCGAACGCCCGAGGAGAATCCTCCTTGGATGTTCCACCTGTTGGCCGCTCCGGGCGCGCCCCTCGACCAAGCATCCTACGAGACCGACCGCGCCCGCTTCATCGGTCGCGGGCGCACCACGGCGGCTCCGGCGGCACTGGAGACTCGAGACGGCTCTATGAGGCTGTCCGACACAGGCGGGCCCGTTCTCGACCCGATTGTGGCTGTGCGTAGGACGGTGGCCCTTGCGCCGGACGCGACGGCGAAGGTGCATGTGGTCACGGGTGTGGCTGAGACGAGAGAGGCCGCGCTGGGGCTGGTGGAGAAGTACGGCGATCGGCGCTTCGTGGAGCGCGCGTTCGAGATGGCGTGGTTCGAGAGCCAGGAATTGCTTCGCCTACTCAGTATGACTGAGGCGGATGCACAGGTATACGCGCGGCTCGCGACCTCCGTGATATTTGGCAGCGCTCTCAGGCGTGCCCCGGCCAGCGTTATCTCGCGCAACCGCCTGGGGCAGCCCGGGCTGTGGCAATTCGGCATCTCGGGGGATCTCCCGATTGTTCTGCTTCGGTTGGGGGATGTGAGTCGAATCGATCTCGCGAGGCAGGTCCTGCAGGCCCACTCGTACTGGAGGGCTCATGGGCTGGTGTGTGATCTTGTCATTCTCAATGAAGATTTCTCCGGGTACCGCGCGGTCCTTCACGATGCGATCATTGGGCTGATAAACGCGGGGCCCGGAGCATCGACGTTGGACAGGGCCGGGGGAGTGTTCGTCCGTCGGGCTGAGGAGCTCTCAGAAGAGGATCGAGTGCTGTTTCAGACCGTCGCACGCATCGTGCTGACGGGGACGCTGGAGTCGTTGCACGAGCAGGTTCAGCGGCGGATGACCGCGGAGCGTCTGCCGCCGCGTCTCGAGCCGCAGCCAGGACGATCTGCGGATGCCGTCGAGCCTCTGCCGGCGCGTGAGTTGACGCACGACAATGGACTGGGGGGGTTTACTCCGGACGGCCGCGAATATGTGATCAACCTCGAGCCAAGCACGACCACTCCTGCTCCCTGGTGCAACGTGATTGCCAGTCCTTTCATGGGGACCGTGGTCAGCGAGAGCGGCGGCGCCTACTCGTGGGCGGAGAACGCCCACGAGTTTCGCATCACCCCCTTCGAGAACGATCCTGTCTGCGATAGCAGCGGGGAGGCCGTCTACATTCGAGACGAGGAAACGGGAGCCTTCTGGTCGCCCACTCCGTTGCCCGCGCCTGGAAGCTCGGGCTATGTGTGCCGCCATGGCTTCGGCTACACCGTATTCGAGCATTACGAGTCGCGCATCTTCTCCGAGATGACTACGTATGTCGCGATGGACGCCCCGGTGAAGCTTGTGGTCGTCAAGCTGCGGAATCATTCGGGGCGCGAGCGCCGGCTGTCGCTGACTGCCTATTGGGAGCTGGTCTTGGGCGAGTGGCGGCACGCCAATCTCATGCACATCATTACCGAGAAGGATGTCCAGACCGGGGCCTTGTTTGCCCGGAACCCCTACTCTCGTCAGTGGCCGGAGAGGGTGGTCTTCGCACAGACAAGCGAAGGCAGGCGCACGATCACCGGCAGCCGCATGGAGTTCATCGGTCGCAACGGAACGTTGGCGGATCCGGCCGGATTGGCCAGAACGCGGCTATCCGGAAAGACAGGCGCTGGGCTTGATCCCTGCGCTGTTCTGCAGACGCAGATCGACGTGCCCGATGGTCAGGAGCGCGAGGTCGTTTTCGTGATCGGGACCGCTGCCGACGCAGAGGAAGCGCGTCGCTTCATGCAACGCTTCAGTGGTCAGGCCGGTGCCCGTCAGGCGCTGGAAGCCGTGTGGGCGCATTGGAACAGTACCCTTGGCGCTGTACACCTCGAGACCCCGGACAGTGCGTTGAATGTGCTGGCGAACGGCTGGCTGGTCTACCAGACTATTTCCTCGCGCCTGTGGGGTCGCAGCGGCTACTACCAATCCGGTGGAGCCTATGGCTTTCGTGACCAGCTACAAGACGTGATGGCTCTCATGCATACCGCGCCTTGGCTTGCCCGGGAACACCTACTCCGTTGCGCCGAACGCCAGTTCCACGAGGGTGACGTACAGCACTGGTGGCACCCGCCGGCGGGGCAAGGGGTACGGACGAACTCGTCTGACGACTACCTATGGCTGCCATATGCAACATGCCACTACGTGTCGTGCACGGGGGATACGGGCGTGCTCGATGAGATGGTGCCGTTCCTCGAAGGTCGGGCACTGGGTCCGCTGGAAGAGGCCTATTACGATCTTCCCCAACGGTCCATCGAAGTGGCGACGGTCTACGAGCATTGTGTCCGCGCGATTACCCATGGCCTGCGCTTTGGGCGCCATGGCCTGCCACTCATGGGAGGCGGCGACTGGAACGATGGGATGAATCTGGTGGGCCACGAGGGCAGAGGGGAGAGCGTATGGCTGGGCTGGTTCCTCTACGAGAATTTGCGGAGTTTCGCAGATGTCGCTCTCAAACGCGGAGATCGCGCATTTGCTCGGTCCTGCGCCGATCACGCTGAGGAACTGCGGGAGAACGTCGAAGCTCACGCGTGGGATGGGCATTGGTACCGTAGAGCATATTTCGACGACGGCACGCCCCTGGGTTCCTCGGTCAACGAGGAGTGCCGTATCGATTCGGTGAGCCAGAGCTGGGCGGTCATATCGAAGGCCGGGGAAGAGGGACGCTGTCGTGAGGCCATGGTCTCTGTCGACAAGCTGCTTGTCGAGCATGAGGACTCGCTGATAAAGCTCCTTGCCCCGCCGTTTGATGCATCCGCCCTGGAGCCTGGCTACATCAAGGGGTACGTGCCTGGGGTCCGGGAGAACGGGGGTCAATACACGCACGCGGCTGTCTGGGTGGCGATGGCTCGTGCCATGATGGGCGATCAGCCCGAGGCCTGGGAGCTTTTTTCCATGCTCAATCCGATCCATCGTGCGACCGACGCCGCGTCGCGCGAGCTATACAAAGTCGAGCCTTATGTGGTGACCGCCGACATCTACGGCGCCGATCCGCATGCTGGTCGCGGCGGGTGGACGTGGTACACGGGTGCAGCGGGATGGATGTACAGGCTGGTAGTGGAAACACTGATGGGACTCCACCTGGAGGTGGACGGGCTACGAGTCGCGCCGCTGATGCCCAAGGAGTGGGACTCCTATGCAATCCACTACCGATACAGAGAGACCTTCCATCACATCACATTCAAGCAAAGACGCCGTGGCGACGAGGACACTGGAATCCAGGTCCCCGTCCGTGCCTCCGTTCTTCGGGTGACGTTCGATGGAGAGGACCTCGAGCAGACGGAATCCCTCAAGGGCATCATTCCGCTTCGAGATGATCGGGTGGATCACAACGTGGAGGTCGAGCTCGGCTAGCCGAAGCCGCGATGTCGGCCGTTAGGTCGACTCTCCCAAGGCTTGGAGCTCAAGAGCCCCCTTGATCTGTTCCAGGGCCTTCGCTTCGATCTGGCGGATGCGCTCCCGGCTGACGTTGAAGCGAGTACTCACCTCGGCCAAAGTGCGCGGATGTTCGCCTTTGAAGCCAAAGCGGAGCTCCACCACCTTGCGCTCCCGTTCGCCCATGCCCCGGAGGACTCTGGCCACGCTCTCCTTGGCGAGGATCGCGGAGACCTCGTCGGCCGGATCGAGGGTGCTCTGGTTGTGGATGAAATCACCCAGCTCAGCGTCCCCCTCGTCGCCGACAGGAGTCTGGAGGGAGGTGGTGCGCCTGGCGATGTCGCGGATCTCCAGCACTTCGTGAGGCTCGATGCCGAGCGCGGCGGCCAGATCGTCTTCGCTGGGTTCGTTGCCCGTCTCCTGGAGGAGCTTCCTCTCGGTGCGGACCAGCTTGTTGATCTTCTCAATCATGTGTACCGGGATGCGGATGTTGCGGTCCTGGTTGGCGATCGACCGGGTAATGGCCTGCCTGATCCACCACGTGGCATATGTGGAGAACTTGAAACCCTTGTGGTAGTCGAACTTCTCCGCCGCCCGGATAAGGCCGGTGTTTCCTTCCTGAATGAGATCGAGAAGGTCCATGTCCTGGGTGTAGTAGTTCTTGGCGATAGAGATGACCAGGCGCAGGTTTGACCGGATCAATCGATCCTTGGCCCGCTTGTCGCCCATTTCGATGCCCTTGGCGAGCTGGATCTCTTCGCTCCTGGTAAGCAAAGGTATCGCCCCGGCCTCTTTCATGTACAGCCTAAGAGGGTCCTGAGTCACGGTCTGTATAGACAGATCGAGAGTGGGCTCGACGGCGTCGAGAACACCATGGGTGACCGGGCTTTCTTCGTAGACATCAACGGACTGATCGAAGAGTTGCGAGTAAAGGTCTTCGATCTCCTCCACGGTCATGTCGAATTCCTCGACCAGCGCCATGATCTCGTCGCTGGTGACGTATCCGCGCTCCTGACCGAGCTGGAGAAGATTCTGGACGTCCCCGATGGGGCGAACGTCCTGTTGGAGTTCAACTGGGGTCATTTCACCTTCCCTTGGGGTGCCATGCGCTGGTGCAAACCGCGGTTGTTGGGGACAGAGAGACGCCGGCCAAGGGGCCGGCGTCTCTGAAGTGACAGCTGTAAACGACTCTTACCAGCGGTTCCCGCTGTAGCCGCCGCCGTTGTTGCCGCCGCCGTAGCCGCCGGCTGAGCGAGGCGCACGGGGCACCTGCTCCTTGGCCACATCGACCTTGAGGGCACGGCCGTCCATCTGGGTCCCGTCGAGGGCACCTTTGGCCGTCTCGGCTTCCTCGGCCGATCCCATCTCTACGAAACCGAAGCCTTTGGGGCGGCCGGAATCGCGGTCTGTGATGAGGTTAACCGAGGCTACTTCGCCGTGAGCTTCAAAAGCAGTCCTAATACTCGCCTCGGAAGTCTCATAACTGAGGTTGCCCACGTACAGTTTCGCTGAATTCACTAGATCCTCCATGAACGGAGTTATATTGCGACAAACGAGAGGGCAAAACTGGAGACTGGGCGGGGAGGTTGAGAGGCTCGGCGCTGTGCCTAAAGAAAATTCCTAACGAATGCTTGACCACAGTTTAGCACAGGACGGCACCAGCATGACGAACAGCCGTGTGCACGCCCATCCCGCCGGGAGCCGTGCGGCCGGAGGGGGAAGGTGACCCCAATGCATGCTAATGCATGACCATCCGCGCCAACCTCTCCGCCTCCGCCACCCAAGCCGTCACCTGCCCTTCGGTGGGGATCCGGCGGACCAACTTCTTCTGTTCGTTCACTTGGGTCATCTTGGCAACGAGGTTCGCGGGATTACGCTGGGCCAACTCGACGACCGAATCCACACCGGCGGCCTCCAGCAAGTCTGAGTACTCTTCTCCCACCCCTTTGATGCGGAAAAGGTCGGCCATGTTCACCCACCGCAGGATCAGCTTGGCGCTGATCCCCGTCGCAGCCGCCAAGTCTTCGCGGCCCTTGGGGGTGGCGCCGGCTTTCAAGAGACCGTCCGTCGTCCCGAGTCCCTGGGCCCTGAGCTTCTCAGCGTTAGTTCGCCCGACACCTTCTAAGTCCGCCAGACTTGCCATCACGATACCTCCCCGATCCGGTTTGCCTTGGCTTTTCCCCCTCTCAGCGCCTCCCAAACTGGGTAGTCGCAGACTCGAACTGGGTACTCGGCCCGCGCGGGCGTCCACACGATCCCCGGTTGGTGACGGACCCGCCTCGAAAGGTGAGATCAGCGAGCCCGAGGGGAGTATTTCTAGTCTGAGACTACAGCGAGCCCAGAGATGCCGGCCGAGAAATGCACGTGATGGCGCTGCCGCCATAGGACATCCCCGCTCGAAAGTCCGCCAAGCACCACATGTGTCAGGCGTTCGCGTTCCCGGAAGAGTTCGAGAGGGATGCGAAAGGAAAGGATAGAAGAAGAACCGCCTTGGATGCTCCGCCTGGACTCTCGGCCGGCAATGCCCTCGCGTCTTGGGCGGCGTGGGCAAGAGGTTGAGGCTCCTCCCGTGGTTGAAGCTATAGGCAAACGAAATTGGGGTAACCTGACATTGGTAACCTGATATTGTCATTAGCAGGCATTCATAGCAGCGTTGACCGCTAAAACTCTCACATCAACTTCTACCTCTCGGTGCGAGAGGTCGGTTATTGGGAGGTCCTTCTTGAGGGTCGCGGAACGATTTCTTGGCGATGCTCCCGCAATAGGCTTCGAGAGCGAACTCGACCGCGCCGGCCGTCGTGGCTGACAGTCTGCGTTCCGTATCGCGATCTCTCACCCTCGCGCCCGATCTGGGCAAACTGGCCGATGCCCGCAAGTTCGTGGCCGAAGCGGCGCGCGAGGCGGGCTTCGACGAGGAGCGCATCTTTGACGTTACGGTGGCCTCGTCTGAGGCAACGGCGAACGCAATTGAGCACGCTCCCATCAAGGGCCACGTAGAGATAACAATTTTCCTCTACAACGATAGGCTCGAAATCCAGATAGAAGGGCCGGGTGAGTTCCAGACTCCCGAGCGATTGAAGGAACGCGCCCCCCGAGGCCTGGGGCTCCCGCTCATGGCCAAGCTCGCCGATCACCTCGCTCTTTATTCCGGTCCTCGCGGCGGGACACTGGTGAGTCTCACCTTCTATCGCCCGGGGGCAGAGCAGGAAGAGGAAGAACAGCCACTTCCTCCTTCCATCCGCGAGCTTATCGAAGAGAATGAGATCATCTCGGCCATAACCGACAACGCCCCTGTTGGCCTTTTTGTGGTTGATCCCGACCTTCGCTACCGATGGAGTAATCCGACCTACCGAGCTTTTCTCGATGAGCCATTCCTTTCTTCAGGAGATCTCACTGGGCTTTGCATTGCGGACGTGGTTCGGGGAGCAGAAGAAGCGGGACTCCTGGCAGGCCTCGAGGAGGTATCGAGGACGGGCGTTCCCAGAGTCCGCGAGGAATATGAATTCTCCGGCGAGCGTGGGCACCCAACCTGGTGGCGAAGGAATGTGGTGCCTCTGAAGGGGGATGAGCCCGAGCCTCCCTATGACGTCCTTGTGGTGATTTCCGAGGAAACGGAGCGCAAGCGAGCCGAGGAGGCACTGAGTCAGGCAGAGCGGAAAGTGGCGGAGCTCATCGAGGACGCACCGGCTGCAATCTACGAGATCGATTTCCGGACAAGGCGCTTCACGTCCGTGAACCAGGCGATGAGCCGAATGAGTGGCTACAGCCGAGAAGAACTCCTCGGCATGGATCCTCTCGACCTTCTCGCGTCCGACGAGGATCGGGCCCTCTTCCAAGAGAGGGTCGAGAGCTGGTTGCGGGGAGAGCCACCCGCTCGAAACGTTGACTACAGGGTTAGAACGAAGGACGGCCGCACCATCTACGTGGTTCTCGACGTCACATTCGTGGCCGACGAGGAGGGTGGCCCGCTGGGCGCCGCCGTTGTCGCTCAGGACATCACTGAGCGCAAGCAGGCCGAAGACGCGCTGCGCCTAAGCGAGCAGAAATATCGTAGCCTCTTTGATTCCATCGATGAGGGTTTCTGCATCATCGAAGTCATCTTTTCTCATGGTGGTCGACCCGTTGACTACCGCTTTCTTGAGGTCAATAAGGCCTTCGAGGGGCACACGGGTCTCAAGGACGCCGTTGGTCGCCGTATACGCGAGATGGTTCCGGATCAGGAAGAACGCTGGTTCGAGATCTACGGGCGGGTGGCCCGAACCGGCGAACCGACAAGGTTTGAGGACCCCGCTCGCGCCCTTGGTCGTTTCTACGACGTCAATGCCTTTCGAATCGGCGATCCCCATGAGAACCACGTCGCGGTGTTTTTCACCGACATAACCGGGCGCAAGGCCATCGAGCAGGAACTCATCAACACCAAGGAAGCACTCGAAGAGGCGGTCGCAAAGTCGGAGAACAGTCTCGAGGAGGCCGAGCGCTCACTTGAGAAAGGCACTCGCTACCTGGATGCGTTTTTCGACCACGCTCTCGCACCACTCGTTCTTCTCGACCGGGACTTCAATTTCATCCGCGTGAACGAAGCGTATGCGAAGGCAACAGGCAGGAACATTCAAGAGTTCGAGGGACACAACCACTTTGAGCTGTTTCCATCGGATGCGCGAGTCATCTTCGAAGAAGCGGTGCGGACCAAGCAACCCTTCGAGGTGAAGGCTCGAGCGTTCGAGTTTCCCGATCATCCAGAGTGGGCGCAGACTTACTGGGACTGGAGTCTCACGCCGTTACTCGACGGGCGCGGGGAGGTTGAGGCGCTCGTCTTCGCCCTTGAAGACGTGACCAGCCGGGTGCGAAGACCGAGACACACCTGGTTTGGTCGTGTCCAATGGCTACTAGGCTCTTGGTTGAACACGCGGCGCAAAGCCAGGTGGGCCGTGCCCATGGGGGCGGCGCTTCAGATCCTTCTCTTCTTCGGACTTGGCATGCTTGACTCTCCCTCCCAGTACCTCGGCATCCCCGGTCCCGCGGCGGCACTCATCGGAGTCGTCGCGTCGATCCTTGCTGGACCAGTCGCCGGGGCGATAGTCGCTCTTGTCGGGGGAGTGGCCTTCACGGCGTTTCTCGCGGAGTTCGGGCGCTCGGTCATCTGGCCCACGATCATCAGCTCCATAGTCCTCTGGATTATCGTTTCCCTCGTTGCCGGCATTACTGCGGATTGGGTAAGACGACGAGCTGTCTCGCGTGAGGCGCTTCTTGCCCAGTCCCTCAGCGAGCGGGAGGCTCTGATGGCGTCCCTCAGAAAAAGTGAGGAGATCCAACGTCACGCGGCCGAGGAGAACGCGCGCCTTTACCGGCAACAGCTGGAGATAGCGGAGACTCTACAAGGCGCGCTGGTCCACATCCCTTCCGAGCTCGGGCCGCTCAAGCTGGGCCATCTCTATCGCTCGGCGACAAAGACCGCTGCCATAGGCGGGGATTTCTACGACGTCTTCGAGATCAAGGGTGGGAAGATAGCCATTCTTATCGGAGACGTTGCCGGGCACGGCGTTGAGGCAGCTCGGGTGGCTGCCCTCACGAAGGACGTCATCCACGCCTTTGCCCACCAGAGTCGCCTACCGCAACAGATCCTGAGACGCACCAATGATCTGCTGGTCGAGAAAGCATTGACGGGCTTCGTGACCGTCTTTCTGGGCATTCTTGACACAGGTTCGCTTCGGCTTTGCTACGCGTCCGCCGGACACCCCGAAACCTTGATTCGCCGAAGCTCCGGGGAAATCCAGGGACTGGGGGTCGGTTCGGCTCCGCTTGGAGTCTCTTCGGACGCCTCCTGGAAGATGGGCGAGATCGACCTTGAGGTGGGTGATCTTCTTCTCCTTTATACCGACGGGATCATTGAGGCGCGCCGTGACGCAGATTTCTTTGGAGAAAAGCGGCTACAGGCTCTTCTTAGGCGGAAAAATATCTCGGTCGAACGTCTCCCGGCTCTCATCCTTCATCGGGTTCTCGCCTTCTCCGGAGGCGAGCTCAAGGATGATGTGGCCATCCTCGCGCTCACGCTCACCGGTGAGGGAGCATGCAACAAACCGATCAAGGGTTCTTTCACGCAGGAGAAGCTCCTGGGGTAGGGAAGGGGGGCTTCGCGGTCACACCACGTGCTCATGGTGTTCGGTTCCTTACCGCGCGCGGATACTGCAGCCAAGGTGGATGGAAGGAGATCGCGTCTCTCCACCTGGCTCTGAGATAACTTGCCTCATTTCGCCTTGTGCCTCACGAAGGTGCCGGCTTCCAGCTCGCGCCAAGCGGTGTCCAGTTGACCTCGGGTATTCATGACTATGGGCCCACGCCAGGCTATGGGTTCGTGCAGAGGCCTGCCGCTGACGAGCAGGAAGCGGGCGCCGGATTCTCCCGCGGCGACCGACAGCTGGTCCCCGTCACCCAGCAGGACGACCATGCCGTGCCCGGCGACAACCGGGTCGTTCGATTCGCCCAGCCGGGCGGCGCCCTCGAAGAGGTAGGCAAAGACCGTATGCCCCGGCCGTGTGGGATGTGTCCACGTGATGCCTGCTTGTAGCATCACATCCAAGTACTCAGGCTCGATGACTACGTCGCTAACTGGTCCAGTTGAGGTGCCCACACTTCCACAAATCACGCGGATTCGAACGCCGGGAGCCTCCTCGATGGGTATCTCAGCTGCGGTGATCCCACGGTAACGCGGCTCGATCATCTTCTGTCTCGCCGGCAGGTTCGCCCAAAGCTGGAATCCGCCCATACGGCCACGGGCGTCTCCGCGCGGCATCTCCTGGTGGATCACTCCGCCACCCGCTGTCATCCACTGCACGTCACCCGGACCGATGGTGCCAGAGTTGCCCATTGAGTCGCCGTGATCAACTTCCCCTTCCAGCATGTAGGTGATGGTTTC
>ENA-ORXD01001564-ORXD01001564.1-sediment-metagenome-genome-assembly--contig:-NODE-1564-length-18167-cov-5.153510_pt1 | contig 18167 bp, 13 predicted proteins | sample MGYA00237862_ERZ511471 | MGnify/ENA metagenome assembly ERZ511471
GGTGCGTATGCGAAGGCCGAACCACTCTACCGACAGGGGATGGAGATCAGGAAGAACGCACTCGGGGAGGACCACCCCAACTATGCCACGAGCCTCAACAACCTCGCCGGGCTGTATCAGTCCATGGGTGCGTATGCGAAGGCCGAACCACTCTACCGACAGGGGATGGAGATCTGGAAGAACACACTCGGGGAGGACCATCCCGACTATGCCACCAGCCTCGACAGCCTCGCCGTGCTGTATCAGTCCATGGGTGCGTATGCGAAGGCCGAACCACTCTACCGACAGGGGATGGAGATCAGGAAGAACGCACTCGGGGAGGACCACCCTGACTATGCCACGAGCCTCGACAGCCTCGCCGGGCTGTATCGATCCATGGGTGCGTATGCGAAGGCCGAACCGCTCTGCCGACAGGCGATCGAGATCAGGAAGAACGCACTCGGGGAGGACCACCCTGACTATGCCACGAGCCTCAACAACCTCGCCGTGCTGTATGCCGCCACCAATCGGCCGGATGAAGCACTTGGACTCATGAAAGAGGCATTTAAAATTGACGATCGAATGATCGGGCAGGTATTCTCCATCAGTGCCGAAGAGCAGCGGCTGGCCTATATCTCGTCCATAAGGACACATCTGGATCTGTTTCTTTCGCTCGTGTTCGGGCACTTCGCCGGCTCGCCGGATGCGGTCCAGGACGCACTCAATCTTATCCTGAAACGGAAATCGATCGCCGCCGAGGCGCTCGCCGCACAGCGCGATGCGATCCTCGGCGGGAAATATCCGCACCTCCGTGAAAAGATTGAAGAGCTCAATACCCTTCGCATGCAGATTGCCAGGAAGAGCCTGGCCGGCCCCGGGCAGGAAGGGCGAGAAACCCATCTCCAGTTGCTTGCCGAATGGAATGCAGAAAAAGAACGGCTGGAGGCCGGTCTTGCGCGCCAGATCCCCGAGATGCGGCTGGAAGAGCAGTTCCTGAAGGCTGACAGGGCGGCGGTCGCCCGCACCCTGCCGCCGGGCAGTGCGCTGGTGGAGTTTTTCCGGTATGATGTATATGACTTTACCGCAATCCCGGCACAGAGGGAATCGCCCTGGAAACCCGCACGCTACTGCGCATTCGTTCTGCCTACCGGGCAACCGGAGAATGTGACGCTCATCGATCTCGGTGAGGCCGATCCAATTGACCGCTCGATCGCACTCTACCGATCGAAACTCGCCGGAGAGGGGAGGACAGGCCCGGCGTACCAGGAGCACAATCGGCCTTCAGAGAAAACATCCGGGCTGCTATCGCGATTATTCGGAAAAAAGGTCCTGATCGGTGGACAGGCATCCTCGCGGGATCTGGGGATGGTCCAGGAAGCCCTCGAGGGACTGGACACCACAGAGGGGATCCCCCTCTACTCCGCACTCATGGCTCCGCTCACCGACGCCATCAAAGGCTGTTCCCGTCTGTTCATCGCCCCGGACGGCCAGTTGAACACCCTTCCCTTCGAGGTGATCCCCACACCTGAGGGAGGATATCTCATCGACCGTTGCCCGATCACCTATCTGGGTGCAGGCCGCGATCTGCTCCGGTTCGCTGCAGAGATACCCGGAAAACCGGCCAGCGCGCTGGTGATGGCATCGCCGGATTTTGATCTGCGTGCAGGACGGTTGCAGAAGAAAGCGCCCTGTTCTCCGGCCACCGGACGATGTTCTCGGGATTTTGAACGCGGCTCCCAGTATTTCAGCCGGCTTGAGGGCACAAAAATCGAGGGTACAAACATCGGGCGCCTTCTCGGCACCAGTCCCCTGCTGGAGCAGGACGCACTTGAATCACGGCTGAAATCCGTATCATCCCCCCTCATCCTGCACATCGCCACCCACGGGTTTTTCCTGACCGATCAGGAGAGAGAGGATGGGGAACCGGGGCGAAAAACCGGCATGATGGGAACTCCCGATATGCAGAGGCTCTCCGGTGCAGGGATGGAAAGCCCCATGCTCCGCTCCGGACTGGCGCTGGCCGGGGCCAACACCTGGCTGAAAAAAGGCGACCTGCCGCCCGAGGCAGAGGACGGCATCCTCACCGCTGAAGATGTGACCGGGCTCGACCTGACCACTACCGATCTGGTTGTGCTCTCGGCATGCGATACCGGGATGGGAGAAGTAAAAACGGGTGAAGGGGTCTTTGGGCTCCGGCGTGCCTTCGTGCTTGCCGGGGCAAAGACCCTGGTGATGAGCCTCTGGAAAGTGCCGGACCTTCCCACCCAGGAACTCATGGTCGATTTTTACCGGAGAATCCTTACAGGAACTCCGAAGGCCGATGCACTCAGGGAGGCGCAGATGGAGCTCAGAAAGAAATACCCACACCCGGCGGACTGGGGGGCGTTCATCTGCCAGGGGGATCCGGGAGTGCTGAAAAATGATGGAGGACTGTCCAGCGGTTGGGGAACAACAAACTCCTGATGGAAGGGAGCAGGATGCTGGCAGCGCCCCCATTTCAGGATTTCTCCCCTTCTGAAGACTCTCTCCTCCATGCGCAAAGGCCCGTCCAGCCTGGAGCGGATTGCGCGGCAATAATACAGAAGAGCACCAGAATCACCGATCCCGGTCATTGAGGGAAGATGTGAGACTGTATTGACCGGGAAACGCATCGCCATTTCTCCGGCACTCCTTTGTCCTCGCCCCCTGCCCGATCAACACCCTGTTCCAGGCTGCCACAAATGCTCCGTGAGTAACTCTGGTTGTGAATTTTCGTCCTCTTTCCCCTCACCAGACTGAAGTCTCCCAATGTGATCCCCGAATTATGTTGGTTGCCCAACAGTTAGTTATTTAATTGTTGGAAACATATAATACTATAACACATACTCACAGTCAGGGGGGACATGACCTGAGATGTGGTGGGGGGACACACAGTGACCACTCTCCTGCTGTCATCATTACAGCGTCAGGCTCAGGCAGACACACCCGCCCCATGCAGAGTCCAGGACAATCAGCCATGGATCAACCCCGATGTGGGGTTTTCCCGTTCTATCATGGAATGGGACATTGGTCGAACATAGAGGTGAAAGAGAGGTGATCACATGACAGGAAAAGAAGCACGGGATCGTGTTGTAACCATCGATGGAATAAACATCCACCTTCGTGAACCCGACACCATTGAGTGCGACTGGGTGGGGCAGCGGGAGGTGTATCGCCTGTTGAGCGCCGCCTTCCTGAAGGTCAGGGAGACAGACAGTGTGATGACACCGGTCCTTGTCGGTCCGCCCGGTTCGGGCAAGACAACACTTGCCTGTGCGGTAGCAAAAGCCTATCAACTGCCTCTATACCTGGTGAACTGCACGGCGGACATGAGACCGGATGACCTCCTGGTCACGCCGGTGCTCTCCTCGGATCGTCGGGTCCTGTACCGTGCGAGCGGTCTTGTTTCCGCCATGATACACGGCGGCATCTGTATTCTGGACGAGGCAAACCGTATGAACGAGAAGACCTGGGCGAGTCTTGCCTCCCTCCTGGATGATCGGCGGTACATCGAGTCCGTAATCGCCGGAGTGAAAATTGCCGCTCACCCGGAATTTCGACTCGTCGCAACGATGAATGACGATTCATCGACGTTCAACATCCCGGAATACATCGAGTCGAGGTTAAAGCCGATCCTGCCGGTCGAATTCCCGTCACAGGATGAACTCAGGCAGATCATCGCCCATCATGTCCCGCATGTAGATCCCGACCTGATCCAGGCGATACAGGAGTACCTTGAAGGGAAGAAGAAGAGCGGATGCCTTTCAGACTACTCGGTCCGTGATGCGATCCTGATTCTCAGGTACAGGGAAAAACTTGCGGCCGGAGAGGATGTTTCGATCGACTATGTCGCAAAGAAGATCCTGAAGATTCAGGAGTCGCGGCCAGGAGACCTGTTTATCTAGACCGATAACGGCGAGGAAGAGTCTGATATGCCGGAAAATTACGTTTTCTGGCACATTGATGGCAGAAGGAGGAAAAAGAATGTCCCATCCAGGAAATAATCTCACCATTATCCCCTATATCCCGACGATTGCGGAATACGCCGCACGGATCCAGGAGGAGATACTCAGGCGGAGAAGAGATGACTTCATCATTGCCGTTGATCTCCCTGCCGGCCTTGAAACACAGGTGATCAAGGCGACACGGCAGTTACCGGAGGCATCGGTCGTGATCGATCCCCTCATGCGTGGAATCCCCATCATCCCCACCTCAGCCCCCATCGAGGCGGTCAGGTCCTATCTCGATTACGGACTGGAGTGCCGGTTCATTGATGCATCGCTTCCTGTCATGGGAAACAGGGAGGAGTACCAGCATTTTGTCCAGATCTCCCGGCAATTCGGTCTCGAGAAGGTCCTCTCGGATCCGGAGGCACACGGCGTCAATGTGGAAGAACTCTGCAAGGCCTGGATTGATCCCGCACTCGAGGAACAGCGGGGCTACCCCTTCTTCCACCTGCCGGGCGTTGCCGCATCGGTTGGCTACCCGGAGTACGATCCGCACACCGCGACACCCTATCTCCAGACCCGGCTCCAGTGTATGGCCTGTCACCTTCAGCGACTGCTGGACACAGGAATTGAGGTGCTCTTCGTCTGCTCGGAGAGTCTGCACCATGGCGTGCTTCACTATATCGAGGAGGATCTCCCTGAGATCGATGACAGTTACATCGTCCCAACCCGCATCTGCCCGGTGAAAGAGGCGGATGTCTGCCGGATCACCAGGGAGATCCCCTTCCTGATGTACCTCTATGATCTGTACCGGGATACTCCCGTGGAGCGAGAGCAGTGGATCCGGAATCTGTACTGCGGTGCAGAAACAAACAATTTCCCAGCCAATACCGTTAATGCAGCCATCGATTATGCATACAGCCTCGCACTCACTGATCGGCAGGTTTTCCCCGACATATACAATCTCATTGCGGCGGCCAAATATACAGGGGGAGATGATTTTGCCATAAATGTCCTCGAATCTGCGTTATCATACCCACCCAATCATACGACAGATGGAGATTGCATCATCCGGCCGATCCTAGACTATAACTTCATGAACCTGGAAAATGCGCGGTCTATCACCCTCCGAAGATCCCTCTTCAAACCGTCCTCACGGATCACCAGCCTGCGCGAGAGACTGACCCCGGTGGAGAGGCGGTATTACGGCTACACGCGGTGGCACCGGACCCCGGAATCCATTCAGGCCGAGTCTGACTTCATGCGGTATATGACGAGAAGGTATGTAGCCCTGGAACCTTCAAAGGAAGAATGGACCGTGGAGGAATTTTCGTGTGGTCTCGGGGAAGGTTTTGATGTGAAAGAGACCCTGCGAAATGGCACGGGGGATAAAATATTCGTTCGAGAACCGGCCCTCGAGAACGTCGCCTGCTATATCATTGATTACCGCGATCCTTCCCCGGAGTCGCTGCCTCATCAGTCACATGAAGGGCAGAGCACCAGTATCACCATCACGCCCGGACGAAAGAAAACAACCTTCAATGATTGTATTTTTTTCGACAAGAACTACCCATGGATCGGCGTCACTGAGGTACAGGGAAGGCACTATACCTCTACGGTCATGGTCGCTTTCAATAAACTGGACCGTTCGCCCACGCAGGTATTCTACAATCTTGTGGCTGAACACCCCCTCACCTCAGCCGTACACCTGGCCACCAGGTATGCAAAATATGTCTTCATCTTCACGGACAATCGTCACGAACTCAACGACATACCGATCGACTCCAGACGGGTAAAGGTGCTCTCGCGAGGAGCGATCCCTGATGCGGTCCTGAGAATGATGGCCCGGTTCGATATCGTGGGCCTCCGGTATGACGACAGGAGAGGCGACTGATGCGAATCCCGCATCCTCTCGTATGGGGGGAGGGCGAGAGATGTTCAACACCGGCACCGGGGAGACAGCAGCACCCGGGATGGCATCGCCATACAGGGAGTGGGGCTGCCCGGAAAGAGAACCCGTTTTATCCTTCCGGGTCAGGCAACAACCCCACAAGATGCCCCGGAGGACCCGTGCAAAGGTAGTGGTTTCAAAAAACCTGCGAGATGCAATGGTTTCAGGGAACTGGTTGAAGATGGTGGAGCGAGTATGAACAGACCGGATCGTGATAGCGATGGAGGGAGCGTGGACAATTCCATACCCCGTGTGACACTGGTCCTGTTTGATATCTGGGACAGAGATCTGGAGAGAACGCTTTCCGGCACTCTCCAGCAGTTTTTCTTTTCTATTGGAGAAAGGATCCCCTCCACACCACAGGTTTCTGTGCAAAATCGCCCATGCCCTTCGATCAATCCATTTGAGGAAAATATTGGACGTTTCTGCAAGCTTCTTGATGATGCACCGGGCAACATCAGAATCGGGGTCATAGACGTAGGTCTCTGGACCTTTTCACCACCGCCGAGATTCATCTTTGGGCAGGGGTGCAGATACGGGAGCGCTGTTCTCTCCACCTACCGGTTTCGAAGAGAGACGCAGAGCAGGAAGTTGCTTCATCTACGACTATCCAGGGAGGTGATCAAGATACTGGGACTCGCGTGCAATCTCGATGCGTGCGAGGACCCCCAGTGTATGCTGACATATCACCGGGCTGTGGAGGATCTGGACAGAAACAGGTACATCTGCCGGCATTGCAGGGATCAATTTATCGCTTCGCTGGGAGAATTGTTCAACAATTTTCAGCAGAGATAACCGGGTCTATTCAATCCTGGACAGATAATACTATGTCTTCTCACCGTCCAATCCTCCGAAGAATTGTATCGGCCAGGTGCTCGATTGTTGCCGAAAATTGATCGTTGTGCTTCTGTTGCACAAACAACCCTTTTCGATTATTACCATATCCAAACGTTGCCAGTGCTTCGGAATAGAGGAATGCACGCTCATATATCTCAATTCCTGCGCCCCGGAGGCCGGAGATCATTGGTGCCTGGATGAGGTATTCTGCGAGGCTCGCCCTGCTCTGACCATCTTCGATCTGCCGGGACATTACATGATTGTCGACATCCGCAAGCGCCCGCCGCTCCTCATCAAGCTGGACATTACTGAATATGAGGAGTTTATGTTCGATATCGATGATATGGTCGTCACTGAGCATTAACTTCAGATTTTCAAGGTCGATATCATTGATCCGTGATATCACCATGAGGCATTCCGTCAGACTGAGCCAGACTTCGTTGATCGGTTCGAAACTGGAGAACGTGTCGATGATCAGCAGATCGATCTCATTGATGCGCATACCCTGGAAGAGCGCAGCAGGAATATTGCCGTAAGGGATGGTATTGGATGCCAGATGCTCATAGAGACTGAACCGGATATCCGGATCAGCCCGGTTGCACGGGGTCAGGAATAGATAACCGGCATCCCCGGATTCCAGAAGATCAGAAATATCATAGCAAGGGATGGCCGAATCCAGGGTGCCAAGGAGGAAATCAGAGAATGTTTTCCTACCCGGTGGAAATCCAAAGATAATGTCCTGTGCTGGTGCAAACGTATTCGTGTCAAGGATCCAGGTTCTCAAACCGCGTTGTGCAAGGCAGCAGGCGAGGTTTGCTGCAATCTCACTCTTACCTGTTCCACCACCAGGAGAGTAGACGACAATGATTTTTTTTCGAAATGATTCAATATCTGCGGCCTCCATCCAGGTTCCCCTCATTCTTTATTCAGAACTGCAGTATAATATACCTCGTGTCCGACTCGTTCTTTTTTTGCAAGGTTCATCAAGACAAGCGTGTTTAAGTTCGTCGAAACGGTGGTCCTGTGGCGTTTCAGATCCTGGGCGATCTCTTCTGCAGTCGCGCCCCCATGGTGCCGGTAAAGGGCGAGCCAGGTGTTATTCAACCGCTGATCTCCCAGTGCAATATCAGGCGCCAGGTCCTGCCCCATTTTCTCCGCCGCTATGATCAGAGCGTGGTAGTCCTGTTTTGCTTCGGCCAGGATGGCATCACATTCCTGGCGAAGTTCGGTGATCTGAGCATTGCTGATCTGCTGGAATCTGTCAATGTGGCTGCTTAAGTCCTCCATTCGTTTGATCAAATCCTCTATTTTCCTGAGGTGCTGGATAGGTGAGTCGGACTGCATCGTGAATCACTATTATGTTGAAGATCAAACTTGAATGTGTTGTAGTGTTGGAGACATTCTTGAACTCTCTCGGTCAATGTGGTATTAATCCTTTTCGACCAGATAGGACAAAGAAGAGGGGATCTCGTCAGCATGTATCTGTTGGATTTTCGGGTTATGATAAAAGGCACATTATGCCCCTAACAACCTACGAACTGTTCTCCCTCTCAACAAAATTCCTTCCGATTCTCCGATACAATCAGCATAGCAGAGACGATCAGGGTTTATCCCAAAAAGGGTGAATGACGAGCCAACCAGGTTCTGCCAGGACATTTATCCTGGAAGCCTGGATATCTCCGCCAGTTTTCTCACTTCAAATCCTGCATTTGCCATAACTGTAGGTATCTGCCTGGAGAAACTCTCATCCTTTGCCTTCTCATCAGGGGGTAGATCATACCAGGACACCAGACAGGGGTGGATTTTATTCTCTTCATTTCTCTCACTCCCATATCTCCATCCCCTCTCCCTTTTTTCTCTCATCCAGAGGTCGTGTTCATGCCGTGCAAGCGTTTCGATCTCGGCTTTATTAAATGCAACAATCTGAGGGGATTCGTGCCCGACAGCAACCAACCCATATCCGATCTGTTCCAGCTTTCGTGGGATCTGCTCGGCCTGCCGGAAATTGGACAATTTGTATTCATCCGTGAGTTTATCCCATGGCACATACGCAGGACCCGGTGTTGACTCTCCCTCCCGAACAGTCCGCAGGTAGTCTTCATGCAATGCTTTTGCAATGTTCTCCCATTCTGCCAGGGTAAATGTTTCCCGGCGAACAAGGTTGGTGAAGGATTCCGCATCGACATGAAGGTCCAGCTGTTCTTCTGAAGGGAGCGACGCTTTTTCGAACTGCTCCCTCCCTTCAAGAGTGCTCATGTCGATGATCGCCTCCATGGAACGTGCACCATGTATATACTCTGGAACCCTGATGAACGCCCTCAGTACGTTTTCATCGATCCGACACTTCCCCTTGCTGGTGATGAGGTGGTTCGCGTTTCTCTCCAGCATTGACCGAAGCAGGAGGGCCCTCCGGATCACAAACATCAGATCGTATGTACCCTCCAGCGGATTGGGCCCAAGCACATTCACATATCCACGGAGACGGCTGATAAAATCAGTCCCCTTTACCTCCCTGAATTCCCTTATTTCTTCAGGATTTCCTTTTTCACAACTAAATTCCTGGAATGAACTCCTTGTCCCCCCTGCAAACACAAAGATCGACTTTCCAATCGGGTGGAGGCGATCTCTATCCTTGAAAAGCCCGTCCTGCATGGGTGAAAGGAAATATTTCAGCCAGCCGAGTTTTCCCTCAAAATATGAATCAAACTCGTCGAAGAAGACGAGGGGGATCTTCCCTGCGAGGACGCAATCACGTACCTGGTGGAACGCAGAGGCCAGGTCCTCCAGGCCGCTGAACTGGGATACATTAAATTCTATCTTCTGAATTGCCTTCGGTGCGACACTCTCTGCCAGGTTTGTAACACCAAATGACTTCCCTGAACCCGGAGGGCCGAACACAGCGATCGAAAGGGGACGCGATCTCGTATTCTGACTGATGTACTCCTGCATCAGATTTTTAATCCCCTGATAACTCTCTATCTCACTCCTATCCGCGGTCACCAATTTTGCATATCGGCAGATCGGGACCCCGGCCGGGATGTTATCAATACCATTTTTTACAATATCATAGGCAACATTTTCAAGTTGTACACTTGGTAACCCGCGTAATATTGTCCATGCCCCCCTATTGCCCCCTGACAAGAAAGGGACGATGGTATCGGGGATCGGCACATCTATCCAGGAGATGCGGGCGGCGTCTTCTGCCTTCAGATGAGAGATTGCCTCAAAAGGATAGGCAGGTTCAAAAAACTGGCCAGGTATATTATTTGTTGTCCCAAACCCCTTCTTGAAAAAGAGGCGAGAACCGATTATTCCATACTGGATCCATTCTTTGATCCGGTCCAGACGAATTTGTTCATCAACTTCCCTGTATATGCTGGAGGCAAAAATCGCTGTGAAAGCCGCCATTGTTCCCTGCATGTACCCCTGATGTGTGCCGACAAAGCCATCTTCGAGATGTTTTGGATCGTACAGGAGAACCGCCGATGCTTTCTCAGGGTTCCAGGAGTAATACATCGCCCCGTCAAGCCCAAAACGAACGATGAGATGTTGGCATCTATTTAGATTCTTCAAAACCGGATTTTCCAGCATCTCCCGCATAAAGTCCTCGGCGGTCTTTTCCCAGGATAAACATCTGCTGATATTTGCCCCTTCTTTTCGCAAATCGTTTGCATTGACGATCACCCACAGGCGGTCTTTATGATGTTTGGCGAGGTGGTCAAAGAGGGGGTTAGTATTCGAGCCCGCAGGAATTGGGCGACTCATCTTCAGTATCACGAGAGGATTTGAGTTCTCCTGGAGGATCGCCTTCGGCCAGCAGTCCCTGGTGTCGCGATACTTGTTGCCGGCATCATCGATGATGACCATCGATGCATCTGCGGTGTCGTCAACAATCGGGAGCGGGCATGTGTTTCCGTTATGAGGGCCGCAAAATCCGCAATAATGCTGGACACGATACACCCTGGAGGCATCGTCGGCGTTTTGCCCGGCAGGAAATTGTCCAAGCTTTGTGATCGAATGGATCACTTTATCAGGAGGAATATTTTCAATGTTTTCAATTTTCGACGAAACAACATTTGTTTTTGTTGACTCTTCCACCAATGCTGCAAGGAGCAGAGCACCGCCAGGAAGTGCGATCATCCGCATGCCTTGATAGAGTGACCAGTTGGGAGGTTTTTCCGGGTCATTCTCACTATATTCTCTCTTATGGATATTCCAGCACAGCCAGTCTATGGCCACGTCCCCCGCCACAACGATATTTTTCATATGTCCCCCCAATGAACAATCCATTAAAATAATATTTCTCTGGATTGAAAAATGCTGGAAAAATCAATATTCTGATGTATCTTGGCGAACAATTTTCAAATCTACATGATTGAGGACACCGGGGATATGATTGATGATATCTCTGTTTTTATTTTTTTCTTCGTCAGTCAGAAGATCCCACTCCTTGATGCTGGGGTGTGTTTTTCGATTGTCATCCCTCTTAGCCCCCCATTTATATCCCATCGCTAATTTTTCTGCCATCCATCTCTGATGTTCCATTTTTGCCATAATTTCAGTTTCTTCATTCGAAAAATGGAAGGAAGGCTCATCCCAGTCGAAAAGAGTGTCGATATCAAGGTTGACTGCACGTAATAACTCAATATATCTATCTGAGAGTTTTCTGTTATCTTCTTTATATGTCTCATCCAGTTTGGCCCATTCGCTCATTGATGGATATTCAGCGGGATTCTGATTTTGATTGTCTCTGAGATAATATTGATGAATGGCCATAGCAATTCGTTCATGAGTGGATTTAAGAATAAAGTCCATCTGGTTGTTGTTCCCGATCAGCGGAAAAACGTGAATATTTGAGTAATGTTTTGAATTTTCATCCTTATCATTCCTGAAAAGTGATGTAATACCCTGATCGTTATTCGTTCGGACGATGATCGGGATAGCTGGATCGTTGAGTAGATGGTGCAGTATGAGCGCTGTTGAAAAACCGAGTTTGTCATCTCCGATACAAATATATATAGAGGTAATCCGATTGTTCCCCTCAGCATCCCTCAAAAAATTACCCCTTAGAAATTCTGGTGAACGAACATCCATCGGAAAGTGATCAAGGTCACAATATTTGCCTAAAGAAGGATAACAGAGTAATAATTGTTCTTTTCTTCGCAAATCAAGATCGATAGTTGTAATTTTCATTTTTTTACCTGTCTTCCGATATGCTCCCCACCAGCGTTTTCCTGCATGTGCTATGACATATTCGCCCATACGCCCCACACCAATAACAAGTAGATGGACATGGGGGGGAACGTTCGAATCGGCAGAAAAAGGAGGATGTTCTTCCAGAATATGCTGGCCTGCAGTCTGGTATATGTTGATATACTCCAACCGGATTTGTTTAGGGTTTCCAATTTCTCTCTTTTTCAGGAACCTGAAGAGATCAGGATCAACAATATGAATGAAACAGGAAAGAAGACCTTCTGGGTTTTTTTTCACGATCTGGAATGCCTGAGACGCCACCTCTGCGTTGAGGCCGTCTTCTCCAAGGACGGCAAGAAGATAGGCTGCTTTTTTCACGTTAGCCTTTTTAAGAAAATATGGATGCGTCGCATCACCTATGACGACACATGCTCCATATTCCCGGCATATTTCAATATTTTCATTCATTGGATCCTTTTCAATCATGACAACTCGATGGCCACTGTCGCAGAATCCCTGTGCAAGTATCGGCCCAAGCAGTCCCATGCCGCCGATTATTACATGATTCTTCGAGAATCGGAGGGAAAATTCGCGCAATTGTGTAATGAACAACAGAGAAAGAAATCCGAGCCCGGTATAAAATGCACATAAAGGTGCGAGAATACGGGCAACCTGGATTTCCCATCCCACAGGTATTACCCTCCCAGTTCCAGACTCCAGAATAAAGAGTTGAAGTGAGAGGTAGGCGAGATCAAGGGGTGATTTTGGATCTCCTGCTGCAAGAAATGATTTTTCAAAACCAATGTACCCGAGAAAAAATGCAGTGAAGCCAAAACCCATGATAAAAAACCATTGATATCGCTGAAGCCAGGGTATTACCGATCTCCTCAAGAATCTGCGAATTGTATTGTTATAATTAAATTTCCGGTCTTTCCGCATCGGTTCCCCCCTCACCTGTTCTGATGCGCCCGTATGATATTTTACACAATAATAATAGTATCTTAGAAAGGGTGTGGGGGCTCTGTATCTTTATAATTCGGTTGTTGAGGGGCAATTGAAAAATGGATCTCTGATTCCCAGGATCTGATATTTATGTAATAATCAGACGATCCCCTCAATTCCTCTTCACCACCAGGAGAAAACATATCATTATCATGCAATTTGATATTTACAAAAATCGACGATATAGACGCCAATGATCATCCCGGAGTTAATACTATCGTGATCTCTCTCCTTTCATGCCATCACATCTTGCATAATGATCTATGCCAGACTGCGGCCTGAATACCAGAACTATTCTCCAAATACTCAACCACAAATCACTGGCACGTCTATGTCTATATATGAGTGAAAATACAAGGTGCGTTCATCATGAAACCCGGCTATCCAGCACAATTTGAAAACTCCTGCGTGAGGGAGATGATGCACCTCATGGCGGAGAACCTTGCACAGATAGCACAATCCATCTCCGACGATGACATCAAGTCCATTCTATCAGAACTCATCAACGCCCGACGCATATTCGTGATCGGAGCCGGCAGGTCAGGGCTGGTCGCCAGTGCGTTTGCCATGCGGCTCATCCATCTGGGTTTTAAGACCTATGTCGTGGGGGAGAGCATCCTTCCCGAGATGACGACAGGGGGTATGGCCGGCGACGTGCTCGTCGTTTTTTCATGCTCGGGAGGGACCGGAATTGCAGCACACTATGCCGCCGATGCACGAACGATCGGCGGCGCAAGGATCTGTCTGATCACGGGGGAAGCGGAGTCCACCATAGGAAAAATCGCCGATCTCAGCATGATCTTCCAGGGCCATCTCTACCGGCAGCAGTGTGTGGAAGAAGGGTGTAATCTGTTCGCTCCACTCGGCACCCTCTTCGAGACCACTGCATGGGTGTTTTCCGATGCGGTGATCTCGGGGCTGATGGAGGTGAAGGGGACTGATGCCGGGGTGATGTGGAATGTGCATGCGAATTTGATGGGGCTGTTTGTGATGCCGGGTAAATTGTAATAATATGATTGTTCAATTTTCCCTGTTGCACACCATTATTATCTCAATTTAATCCCAATATAGATGACAATTGTTGCGATTGCAATACCTATCGTTACAATAATCGGCATATCGAGAATTATGCTTCCAATAACTGTAATTATCCCTAGTGAAACAAGATTTTCCGGAGGTTTTTGATTCATCTTTTCAGATTCTAATTCAAATATGCTTTTAATAATATCCCCGGAGGTCTAATAATTCTCATTGTCCATTAAGGTTAGCACGGTTCCTTCACTTGAAAGAGAAAAATGTCGAAAATTGGAGCTTATCATCTTCTATTCCATAGACCGTTTTGGAATGGTTGGTTATATTTAATCCAAGGATTTGGGCTTATCAATAACAACCAATTGAAAAGTGACACTCTTCAGCGCGTATAACAATTGGCTCTACCCCTTAGCATGATAGCTGAATTGTTCGTGTTCAATATCCTGTCCTGTTATCGTAAACAAGCTTATTCATCGTCGTTTCCGAGATGATAAAGTTTTTGTTGGCGAGCTCCTTCCTCTTGTTGAGGTTGTTATCGCTCGTGGTAAGTAATGAAGACGAATAATCTCATCCCACTGATTTTACTGGCATTCATACACTGGTTGCAACCATAGGATATCTGTAGGAAATAGTAAGTTGAATAGTTCAATATTTTTAAAAAAATATCTAATCCTCCCAGTTGGGAAATAATTATTTGGCAGAGCGGGTCAGTATGCCCATCGATGCCATCCAATTCCATCTCATGGTTGCCTGTAGTTATTTTAGGAGGCGCGAATGTAATTATCGGACGATTGATAGCAACGTGGGGAAAGCCAAGAGGGAAGGTAGCAAAAAACTCCTACTTCGTGTTAGTATTAGCGATCTCGCTTATGGGTATCGGATCAACGATACTTTACTATTTGAACGGACTTCAACTTACATTTGTGCAGGCAGGCATCCTATCTGGTTGCTTTCTAGGTTCCTATATATTTCATTCAGGGAATATTTTGAACCTGAACCCCCCTGTTTCATGGGATGAGTATCTCAATAAAAGAGTTCACACCGTGATGAAAGTGTGTGAACATCACGGCTGGGATATTTCCACAATGGATTCAATACAAGCGCTGATCACTTCAGGTCAGATCCACTTTAATGGCAGCGATTATGATACTCTCGCCGGGGTACAGGGCGACCTTGAATATAATATTGATAGGGAAAGGATTCAAAGCACACCGGACGGTGAAATTGATTATGACTATGCATGTAAATCCAGCATCGTGATCCTGACATATGCCCTTGCTGGGTTTGATGATCATGAAGGCATCGTATCGCGGGTATCTCAAGATTACGACATGTCGGGATTTGATTGGGTCGCATTCGAACGCCTCAAGCAATTATGCGAGGCTATCCGATTAGAGTTGAGCATAGACAAGTAAAAAGAGAAGCTCATCAGGACATGAGGAGTTGAGATCGAGTATGAGCATGGGACATATGAGATGGGTGTGCCCCAAATGTGGCCGATTTTATAATCGGGAGCAAATACAGAGTATCTTCTCTCCTCGGTGTTTTTTCTGTGGAACCCCTTTGAAACCATGGATGGAGAACTCAAACTGGGTTTTTTTCCTCACAGGGTTGATACTTCTCCCACTCATTGGCTACTTTGCTGTTTCCTGCACCAAGATTCTCGGCTTGAATTCCCCCCAAATTAACATGTTAGCCTATTTCATCTTCCCATCTGCATTACTTTCCATCAATTTGTTAGAATACTATGTGGGGCATATGCAAGGAAACCCAATGCTGAAACGTGGAAGCGAACAAGGGCTCCTAATGGTAATTGGATTTGCAGTTTCGACCTGTATTCTATGGATGACTGATTATTACTGCGATATTATGGGAATTTTTTAGGGGGGCAGAATTTGATCATTAGGGGATTTCGGCAATGGCTCTGGAGCTTCGTCAGTCCATCCCATAAGGCGTACGATCGTGCGTACCGTATATATGAGGAATATGCCAAGAGGATAAAACTCGATCTTCTGGAACCCTCTCCAGATCAAATCGACGCTGCTAGGATAAATCTAAAATTGCATGAAGCGAGGGAACTCTATGAAGCAGCCCTAAAAATCTGTCGTGAAACGGCACAATGGTACAATGCCGCGGTCGTTGTATACCAGCTTGGGTTGCTCTATAGGCTCTGGGGCAAGCCCCAACAGGTAATATCCCATATGCAAGAATCGCTTGAGCTTTGTCAAAACCTTGTTGGAGATCAGCCTCACACTCGCCATACTATCAGTCTGTGCAATTTCTATCTCGCCCAAGCGCTCATGCAAACGGAACATTCAGCGGAGGCAAAGAAACATCTGGAAATGGCAAAAGCCCTCGATGAGATGCTTGGAGATCATCGGCGGAACAGAGCAATCATGGATATGTTAAGTAGATGCCCTCAGAACGCTCCTATTCAACAAGGACTGGAGATAATCCAACCTGATTCCGAATAGGGGAATTCAAAGCAACCTCACAGGGAGGAATAGTGATGGAAATCAGAAAAGCGATGGCACCTGTGCCCATTGTCTGGGTGGTTTCCTTAACTCAAAAGGGAGCTGATTTCATCACTTGCAAGTTACAAGATCAATTGAGAATTCTTGAGGTTACACCCCGAGTCATTTCTTCGGCGCTTGAAACGATCAATCTCGCATTTCACCCATTAGGGGCACTGAAGGACGATCCTCTGCTTTGCGCTGTTGTGCTCAGGCTGGAACGCACTGACCTCAATGATCCTGACTATGTCAACTTTCTACGTTGGTGCATCGATCAGGTTGTGCTCAAGGATGATTTCAGACTCCTTGTATATATGGAGGATATCACACTGGAAGAATTAAGAAAAAACGACCTGTCTGAAAACGCAGATATCCTCAATCAACTGCACGACACGATCCAGCTATCCGAAATGAGAGAAATTCACCAAATTGGCAAGCATTTGATATCTCATATCCAAAATCTGAATATTACAAGAAAAAAAGCCTCTTGGTTCAGATTCAGACTGTCGGCTCTAGGTATTCTCAGTCGAATTGCAGCTTTCATCCAGATACTCTGCATCATTCCAGCGCTGTTCCTTGCCTTCTGGTTGCCGGTGTGGGATGTTAATGCAACTCTACACCAATTTGCAGGAATAGAGGAATATATTGCTGTTATTTGTGGAATTGCCGGCTTTCCATTCCTGGTTCTTCTCATCTTTGTATATACGCGGTATGGTTTTCCTCTAATGATGCATATGCGTGAGGACCGAATGGGCGTTCTATACAGTGGTATTGCCTCGTTCCTGACCCCGTTAATTCTTCTCATTCCATTCCGTTTGCATGCACCATTTGAGTGGATCCTTCTTGGCCTCGCAATAGGATTTATTGTTGATGAAGCCCGTCGCAATGGATACATGGCCCAACGAGAACAGCGGTCTATTGATCTTTCCACGATTTGTACACGACATGGGAGGCTCCCCGAAAAGCTTAAAAAACAGGCTGGAAATATCTGGATCAATCCATTAAGATGCCCGCTTATGCCCTTGAGAAGACCCCGGGTATTCGTCAGTTATACAAGAAGCTCCGTGTGGGCAGATAAAGTCCTCAAAGAGCTTTTAGAGAGTCTCTCCACGGTAGGAGTGAAAGTCTTTACAGATGCTGAAATACCCCTTGGAAGCAACTGGCGCAGAGAACTGAATCGCCAAATCGGGTATTGCACAATATTTGTCTCTATTGCAGACCCTATCAGCGTGGAGCGTGAATGGCCTGCTGCTGAGGCTGAAGCAGCACTTGCGGGAAAGGATCTCACGGGGTTACCGGAATATATTATGATCATGTCACCCGATCTTCCTTCGTTGGTCGAGGATCGCTGGCGTTGGTTGCCTGTGTTCAAGGAACTTTTACTTCACCAGGGCAGCGGATCGGATGATAAACCATATATTTTTTTATATAACGAGAATACAGCCCAGCTAATTGGATACACACTTCATCCAAAAGTCCATAGCACAATCTCGGTATTACCATCTGCTTTGGCAAAGTTACTGTATCGGCTTTGGTTTGTGCCCTTAACAATTTTAACAATTCTCGGGGTAGCAGGACCAATAGCAGGTTTCTTGGTGTTATTAATATTGGTACTGAACTTTCTAGCTGGAATAAATACCTTGGGCTGGCTTCATGAGAACGTATTGCTTAGTTTTATTTTCATTCTATGCGCAT
>ENA-ORXD01001566-ORXD01001566.1-sediment-metagenome-genome-assembly--contig:-NODE-1566-length-18148-cov-3.717282_pt1 | contig 18148 bp, 15 predicted proteins | sample MGYA00237862_ERZ511471 | MGnify/ENA metagenome assembly ERZ511471
GAGTTCTCGGTGCTCGAGAACGTCGTGATGCCGGGGCTGATCGCCGGCGGCTCCGTGGGCGCGCTGCGCGAGCGGGCCGTCGAGGTGCTCGGCCTGCTCGGCCTCGACGGCCTCGAAGAGAAGAACGCGAACCAGCTCTCGGGCGGGCAGAAGCAGCGCGTGGCCATCGCCCGCGCGCTGCTCAACCGGCCCGCCCTCGTCCTCGCCGACGAGCCCACGGGCAATCTCGACACGGTCAACACGGCGACGGTCTACGATCTCTTTCGCACCATCCACCGCGAGCTCGGCACGGCGTTCCTCATCGTGACGCACGACCGCGCCGTGGCACAGCAGACCGACCGCATCCTCGAGGTCGCCGACGGCCGCCTCGTGCAGGACGTGCGCGACGTCTACGCGGCGCCGGCGGCGTCGCCGGCGTCGGGCGGGGGAGACGCCACCGCGCCGCCGCTCGAAGCGTCGCCGGGCGGGGGAGACGCCGCTGCGCCGCCGCCCGAGGCGTCGCCGGACGGTGGGGAAGACGCCGCCGGCGAGCCCTCGGCGGGCGGACCCGCCGTCGGCGACGACCTCGGGCAGGGCGGCTCCGCACACGTGTGACGCTCGCCGGACGAGGTGGTATCCTGTCTTGCCGCCTCAGGCACGGCGGCCGGGGCGACCACACCCGGCGGCGGCGGCGCGTTCCCGGCGGTGGAGGTAGCTCAGTCGGTAGAGCTCCAGGTTGTGGCCCTGGCGGTCGCGGGTTCGAATCCCGTCCTTCACCCCAACTTCTCCCTTTGATGCACGCTTAACGTCCGCGGGTGTGGCGGAACTGGTAGACGCGCTAGACTTAGGATCTGGTGGGCGTTGCCCGTGGAGGTTCAAGTCCTCTCACCCGCACCATCGCCTCCCGGGGCCGCCGCAGGCGGCCCGTTCGGGACAGGGCCGCGACAGGCGGCCCGTCTGACCAGGGGCCGCCGTCGGGCGGCCCATCCATACGGGCTCGTGCCGCGCCTGTCGGGACCCCCCGGTCACGTGGCGACCCGCCGACAATTGGAGAAGCGCGAGTGAAGACAGAGGTCAACCCGGCGGCCGAGAACGAGGTCGTCCTCAGCGTCGAGGTGCCGCAGGAGGCCGTCGCGCAGATGTACGAGCGCACGCTGAAGCGCCTCGCCGGCGAGGTCCAGATCCCCGGCTTCCGCAAGGGCAAGGTGCCGCGAGCCATGGTGCTCAGTCGTCTCGGCGAGGAGTACGTGCGCGGCGAGACACTCAACGACGCCCTCCCCGAGTGGTACGACACAGCCCTCAAGGAGGCCGAGGTCGACGCGGTGTCGATGCCCGACCTCGACCTCGGCGACTTCGACGAGACCACGGCGTTCTCGTTCAAGGCCACCGTGCAGGTGCGCCCCACCCCGGTGCTCGGCGAGTACAGGGGGCTCGAGGTACCGAAGCGCGAGGTCGAGATCACCGACGGCCAGATCGAGGCGCAGCTCGCGATGCTGCAGGAGCGCTTCGCCAGCCTGCAGCCGGTCGAGGACCGACCGGTCGAGCACGGCGACTTCGTGCTCATGGACCTGGCCGGCTCGTCCGCGGGTGAGCCGATCGAGGGCGCTCAGGCCGACGACTACATGGCCGAGATCGGGCGCGGCAACCTGATCCCCGGCTTCGAGGAGGCCCTTCAGGGCGTCGGCCACGGCGAGCAGAAGAGCTTCGACCTGACGTTCCCCGAGGACTACCACGCCGAGGAGCTTCGCGGCACGCCGGTGACCTTCGACGTGACCGTCAAGGAGATCAAGGAGAAGGTCGTCCCCGAGCTCGACGATCAGTTCGCTACCGAGGCCAGCGAGTTCGCGACCATCGCCGAGCTGCGCGCCGACGTGCGGGCGCGGCTCGAGACGGCGGCCGCCTCGTCGGCCGAGCAGGAGTTCCGCGCCCGCGCCCTCGACGCCGCCGTCGAGCGCGCGACCGTGACCGTGCCGCCGGCGATGATCGAGCGCCAGGCGCACGACCTCTTCCACGACCTCGAGCAAGAGGTCGTCGAGCGCGGCCTGACGATGGAGTCGTACCTCGCTCTGCTACAGAAGACGCAGAAGGAGGTCGAGGAGGAGATGCAGCCGCGCGCCGAGCACGTCATCAAGCGGCGTCTGGTGCTCGAGGCGGTCATCGAGGCCGAGGGTCTCGAGGTCTCCGACGACGAGATCCGCGAGCGCATCAAGGCCGACGCGGAGCTGCTCGGGCGCGACCCCACCCAGCTGGTGCTCGACGTCTACAAGTCGGGCAGGCATGAGCAGCTGCGCGAAGAACTCCTTATCGCCAAGGCGGTCGACGTCATCGCCGAGAGTGCCGTACCCGTGGCGCTCGACGACGACGAGGACGCGGCCGGCGAGACCGAAGGCGACGCGCCGGCCGCCGAGGCGGTCGCCGCGAAGGACGAAGCGCCGGGCGCCGAGGCCGCGAAGGACGAAGCGCCGGTCGCGGCGAACGAGACGCCCGGCGACGAGCCGGCGGCGACCACGGAGAAGGCCGGCGAGCCCGAGGGCGAATGAGCCGGCCTTACGACAGCGACAACGACCGGCGCTCCGGGCGCCGTGAAGAGAGGATGGACGTGAGCCCACTCGTCCCGTTCGTCATCGAGCAGACCAGCCGCGGAGAGCGCTCCTTCGACATCTTCTCGCGGCTCCTCAACGAGCGCGTCATCTTCCTCGGCACGCCGATCAACGACGATGTCGCCAACCTCATCGTGGCCCAGCTGATCCACCTCGAGTCGGACGACCCCGACAAGGACATCAGCCTGTACATCAACAGCCCGGGCGGCTCTGTCTACGCGGGCCTCGCGGTCTACGACACGATGCAGTTCATCAAGCCCGACGTGTCGACCATCTGCGTCGGCAGCGCGATGAGCATGGGCGCGCTGCTGCTCGCCGGCGGCGCCAAGGGCAAGCGCTTCGCGCTGCCCAACGCCCGCGTCCTCATCCACCAGCTCATGGGCGGCTACGAGGGACAGGCGACCGACATCGAGATCCACGCCAAGGAGGTCCTCAACCTCCGCCGGCGCCTCGACGAGATCCTCGCCGACCACACCGGGCAGCCCTTCGAGAAGGTGCGCCAGGACACGGAGCGCGACTACTTCATGACCGCCGCCGAAGCGAAGGGGTACGGCATCATCGACGACGTGATCGCCCACCGCTGAGGCGGGGGCGTCGCGCGCCGCGCACGATCGCGAGAGGAGACGACGTGGCAGGAACCACCGACGGCAACGACCAGCTGCTCTGCAGCTTCTGCGGCAAGTCGCAGCGCCAGGTCAAGAAGCTCATCGCCGGCCCCGGTGTGTACATCTGTGACGAGTGCATCGATCTCTGCAACGAGATCATCGACGAGGAGCTCGCCGCGCCGGCGACCCTCGATCTCGCGACCCTGCCCAAGCCGCGGGACATCTACGCCAACCTCAACGACTACGTCGTCGGCCAGGACGAGGCCAAGCGCGCGCTGTCGGTGGCCGTCTACAACCACTACAAGCGCGTGCAGGCGGTGGCGGGGGGCGAGGTCGACGTCGAGCTGCAGAAGTCGAACATCCTCCTGCTCGGGCCGACCGGCTGCGGCAAGACGCTGCTCGCCCAGACCCTGGCCCGCGTGCTCAACGTGCCCTTCGCGATCGCCGACGCGACCGCCCTGACCGAGGCCGGCTACGTCGGCGAGGACGTCGAGAACATCCTCCTCAAGCTCATCCAGGCGGCCGACTTCGACGTCAAGCGCGCCGAGACCGGCATCATCTACATCGACGAGATCGACAAGATCGCGCGTAAGGCCGACAACCCGTCGATCACGCGCGACGTCTCCGGCGAGGGCGTGCAGCAGGCGCTGCTCAAGATCCTCGAGGGCACGGTCGCGAGCGTCCCCCCGCAGGGCGGGCGCAAGCACCCCCACCAGGAGTTCCTCACCATCGACACGACCAACGTGCTCTTCGTCTGCGGCGGCGCCTTCTCGGGGCTCGAGAAGATCATCGAGCGCCGCATCGGGCGGCAGGGCGTGGGCTTCATGGCCGACATCGCGAGCAAGGCCGACAAGGACCCGGGCACGATCTTCGGCCACGTACTGCCCGAGGACCTGCTCAACTTCGGCCTCATCCCCGAGTTCATCGGCCGCCTGCCGGTGGTGAGCGCGGTGCACAACCTCGACGAGGGCGACCTCGTGCGCATCCTGACCGAGCCCAAGAACGCGCTCGTCAAGCAGTACCAGAAGTTCTTCTCGCTCGACGGCGTCGAGCTCGTCTTCGCCGACGAGGCGATGGACGCGATCGCGGTCAAGGCCCTCGACCGGGGCACCGGGGCGCGCGGGCTGCGCACCATCATCGAGGAGTCGCTGATGGGCGTGATGTTCGACCTGCCCTCGCGCACCGACGTGCGCAAGTGCGTCATCACCCGGGAGACCATCGAGAAGGGCATCGACCCGACGCTGGTCACCGAGGCCGACAAGTCCCAGCTCGAGCTGGACGAAGAGTCGGCCTGAGGTCGGGCCGGCCGGCGGCCGGCGTGGTGATCTGTCTCGTGAGGCCGCGGGCGGCTGCGCCGCCCGCGGCCTCACGTCGTTCTCACCCCACGCGCGGCCTCACGCGCTTCTCGCCCCGCCCGCGGCCTCGCCTCGGGGTGGCCTCGCTGCCGGACGGGCCGTGGGACGCGAGCGCATGCGCCGGCGCTCCGGCGCGCCCCGGTCGGGGTACACTGCGCACTGAAGCCGGCATCGCCGGCCAGAGGAGGCTCGATGACCGACGAGCATGAGCATCAGATCCCCGGCTCCGCCGGCGAACCGGGCGTCGACGCCGGCAGCGGCGAGCTCGAGCGCCACTGCTCGCAGTGCGGCGCGCTGATCGAGGGCTCACACGAGTACTGCCAGGTGTGCGCCCTCGAGGCCAGCGGCGGGGAGCTCCCGCCCGAGACCGACGCCTGACGCGGGCATCGCGACGCGCCGCCGCGGGCGATACTGCCGCGGCGGCGCGTTCGACGCCCGCCCGCAACGGGCATCGTCGTGCGGCCACCGACGCGCGCGTCGGTGGCGGCCGACGTCGCCGTCCCGCTGAGCCGGCGCCGGAGCGCCGTCGCCGGCGCCCTGCGGCACGCGCGCCGGCGTCTTTCACCGCACCGTGCCGGCTCCGAGCTGCCGTCGGCGTATCCCGTGCCGGCTCCGAGCCGCTGCCACATCCCGTGCCTGCGCCGAGCCGCTGCCGCTGCATCGCCGTGCCGGCTGCGAGGCGGCCGGCACTTCCCGGTATACTGTCGCGAGGCCGCGGCGGGCGTGAGCACGCCCGCGGCCGCCCGTCGCCCGGCCGCCGCCGCGCCGGCCGGGGAGCGGGCCAGGACACGACCAGCCGCCGACGCCGAGGTCCGATGAGCGACGCACTGACTTATCTCAAGGAGACGACCCGCTTCGAGCCGGCGGCCGTCGAGGCGCGCTGGACGCGCGAGTGGCTCGACAGCCGGCTCTTCCACGCCGAGCCCGACCCGGCGCGACCGGCATACTCGATCGTCATCCCGCCGCCCAACGTGACCGGCAACCTGCACATGGGGCACGCCCTCAACGGTGCCGTACAGGACGTGCTCATCCGCTACCACCGGATGCTGGGCGACAACGCCTGCTGGCTGCCGGGCACCGACCACGCCGGCATCGCCACGCAGAACGTGGTCGAGAAGCAGCTCCGCGCGCAGGGCCTGACCAAGGAGGACGTCGGCCGCGAGGGCTTCGCCGAGCGGGTCTGGGCGTGGCGCCGCGAGTACGGCGGCAACATCATCAACCAGCTCAAGCGCCTCGGCTGCGCCTGTGACTACGAGCGCGAGCGCTTCACCTTCGACGAGGGCTACGTGCGCGCCGTCCTCAAGGTGTTCGTCGCCCTCTACAAGAAGGGCTACATCTACAAGGATTCGTACCTCGTGAACTGGTGCCCGCGCTGCGGCACGGCGATCAGCGACCTCGAGGTCGCCCACGTCGAGGACCAGGGCCACCTCTACCACGTGCGCTACGAGCTCGAGGGCGGCGGCGGCGTGACCATCGCGACGACGCGCCCCGAGACCATGCTCGGCGACACGGCCGTGGCCGTGAACCCCGACGACGGCCGCTACGCCGACATCGTCGGCCGCACGGCCGTCCTGCCGCTGCTCGGTCGCAGGCTGCCGGTGATCGCCGACGCGCGGGTCGACAAAGACTTCGGCAGCGGCGCTCTCAAGATCACCCCGGCGCACGACATCACCGACTTCGAGATCGGGCGCGACCACGACCTGGAGGCGGTGCAGGCCATCGGTACCGGGGGCGTCATCACCGAGGCCGGCGGTCCCTACGCCGGGCTCGAGGTCATGGAGGCGCGCCGGCGCGTGATCGCCGACCTCGAGAAGCTCGGCGCCCTCGAGAAGGTCGACGACTTCCCGCACAGCGTGGCGAGCTGCGACCGCTGCGGCACGCCCATCGAGCCGCTCATCAGCGAGCAGTGGTTCATGGACATGGACGAGCTGCGCAAGCCGGCGACCGAGGTCGTGCGCGACGGCCGCGTCAGGTTCACGCCCGAGCGCTGGGGGCGCGTCTACGTCGACTGGATGGACAACCTGCGCCCCTGGTGCATCAGCCGCCAGCTCTGGTGGGGGCACCAGTTGCCGGTCTGGTACTGCGAGGCCGAGGGCTGCGGCGAGGTGATCGTCGAGGAGGAGGAGCCGCAGGCGTGCCCTGCCTGCGGCGGGCGGGCCCTGCGGCGCGACACCGACGTGCTCGACACCTGGTTCAGCTCGGCCCTCTGGCCGTTCGCGACCTGGGGCTGGCCCGAGGAGACCCCCGACCTCTCCTACTTCTACCCGACCGACGTGCTCAGCACGGCGCGCGAGATCATCTTCCTCTGGGTGGCGCGCATGATCATGATGGGCCTCGAGTTCGTCGGCGAGATCCCCTTCAGCGACGTGTACATCCACTCGGTGATCCAGGCGCCCGACGGCCGCCGCATGAGCAAGTCGCTGGGCACCGGCATCGACCCGCTGGAGATGATCGACAAGTACGGCGCCGACGCCACGCGCTTCGCCCTGCTGCTCATGTCGAGCACCCAGGACGTGCGCTTCTCCGAGGAGCGCATCGCCATGGGCCGCGGCTTCGCCAACAAGCTCTGGAACGCGTCGCGGCTCGTGCTGCTGGCGAGCGAGGGCTGCGAGGCGGCGCGCAGCGACGCCCACCAGGTCGACCGCTGGATCGTGAGCCGCTTCCAGCGCTGCCTCGCCGCCGTCGAGGGCGCCGTCGGCGCCTATGACTTCGCCCGCGCCGTCGACACCCTCTACCACTTCGTGTGGGACGAGTTCTGCGACTGGTACCTCGAGATGGTCAAGCCGCGGTTGTACGGCGACGACGAGGCCGAGCGCCGGGTCGCCGCCGGTCATGCGCGCTGGGTGCTCGACGCCATCGTGCGCCTTCTGCACCCGTTCCTGCCGTACGTGACCGAGGAGATCGCCGCGCAGTACGGCGCCGCACCGCTGCTCACGGCCGCGCACCCGCGCCGCGACGAGGCCCTGCTGGCGCCGGACGACGAGGCCGCCGTGGCGCGGGTCCAGGCGGCCGTCAACGCCGTCCGCGCCTTCCGCGCCGAGAGCGGCGTCGCCCCGGGGCAGGTCCTCGAGGCGCGCTTCGTCGCCGACGAGGCCGGCGCCGACGAGGCGTACCGTCCGTACGCGCCGGCCTTCAAGGCGTTGGCCAGGCTCGAGCTCGCGACGGGCGTCGCCGCCGGCCCGGGCGCGACCGAGGGCGATGCTGGAGCGGGCGCCGGCGGCGAGAACGTCGTGCTCGTGCCCGGCGGCCGCCTCGTCGTGGCCGCCGTCGTCGACCGCGCCGAAGAGGCCGCGCGGCTTGCGACCCAGCTCGCGAAGCTCGAGGCCGAGGTGGCGCGCGGCACGGCGAAGCTCGGCAACGCCGCCTTCGTCGAGAAGGCGCCGCCGGCGGTCGTCGAGAAGGAGCGCGCGAAGCTCGCCGGCTACCGGCGCGAGGCCGACGAGGTGGCCGCGCGTCTCGCCGCCGTGCGCGGTGCGTGAGGCGCCCGGCGAGGCGGCCGCTTCCGACGTCTGTGCCTGGGGAGCAGTGCGTGACGACTGACTGGGAGCACTACCTCGAGTCGCTCGCCGCCTTCGGCATGCGGCCCGGCCTCGAGCGTGTGAGCGCCCTGCTCGACGGTCTCGGGCGGCCGCAGGACGCGTATCGCGTCGTGCACGTCGTGGGGACCAACGGCAAGTCGTCCACCACCCGATACGCCGCGGCGCTGCTCGGCGCGCACGGCATGCGCGCCGGCGCCTACCTGTCGCCGCACCTCACGGGGTTCTGCGAGCGCGTCGTCGTCGACGGCCGGCCGATAAGCGAGGAGCGTTTCGGCGGCGCCGTCGAGGTCGTGCGCGCCGCCGTCGCACGGCTGCCTGCCGACCTCGGCGACACCACGCAGTTCGAGGTGCTGACCGTGGCCGCCCTGCTCGCCCTGGCCGAGGAGTCGGTCGAGGCCGTCGCCCTCGAGGCCGGCCTCGGCGGGCGGCTCGACGCGACCAACGTGGTCGCCGCCCCCGTGGTCGTGCTCACCAACATCGGCCTCGAGCACACCGACGTCCTCGGTGGCACGCGGGAGGCGATCTTCGCCGAGAAGGCCGCCGTCATCAAGGGCGGTGACGTCGTGTTCGGCCGCCTTGACGGGCTCGAGGCGGCTGCCGCGGAGGTCTGCCGGCGCGCCGGCGCGCGGCCGTGGTTCCTCGGCCGCGAGTTCTCGGTCGCCGGCGAGCCCGCCGACTTCAGCATCACGACACCGACGCTCTCGTGCGACCGGCTCCGCCTGCCCACGGCCGCCCTCTACCAGCGCGACAACGCCGCCCTCGCGGTCATGGCCGTCGAGCGCCTGCTCGGGCGGCTCGACCCGGGCGCGGTGCGTTCCGGCCTGGAGGCGGCCGTCGTGCCCGGCCGCCTGCAGGTCGTGCCCGGCCGGCCCCTGCTCGTCGCCGACGGCGCACACAACCCGGACGGTATCGCCATGCTGGCGGCGAGTCTCGCGGGGCTGGCGCTGCCGGCGCCGCGCGTCGCGCTCGCCGCGATCATGCGCGACAAGGACGTCGGCACCATGCTCGACGGCCTGGTGCCGCTCTGCGACACGCTCGTCTGCACGCAGGCGAGCCAGGCGCGGAGCCTGCCGGCGTCACGCTTCGCGGCCGCCGCCCGCGAAGCGGTGACGCGCGGCGGGGCGACGTGCCACGTCCTCGCCGTCGAGGACCCGCGGCAGGCGCTCGCCGAGGCGAGGCGCCTGGCGACGCCGGGGGGCAGCGTTCTCGTGACCGGCTCGCTCTACCTGCTCGAGGACCTGCGCGACGCAGCGGGGCTCGTCTGAGTCCCTCGTTGTAGGGACTCTCGCCTTCGGTATACTTGCGCGGACCCAGGGAGGGAGGATGGCGCGTCAGAGAGCGAGACCGGTCGTGCGCTTCGTCGTCGCGCTCCTCGTCGTCCTCATCCTGGCTCTCGTCGCCTTCTTCGTCGGCTACCTCATCGGCGACGACCTCGCCGGGGTGACGCTGCCGGCGCTTGGGGCGGGCAGATAAGGCGCAGTCTCGGCCGGCGGCGCGGGCCGCAGCCGGGCATCGCCGACGGAGGTGGCCCCATGGACCCTGAGCTCATCCTCGTCACCGGTGCGACGGGCTACGTCGGCGGCCGCCTCGTCCCGCGGCTGCTGGCGTCCGGGCGGCGTGTGCGCTGTCTGGCGCGCGACCCGGAGCGCCTGAAGGGCCGGGGCTGGGCCGGAGAGGTCGAGGTCGTGGCCGGCGACGTGCTCGAGCCCGCGACCCTGCCGCAGGCCTTCGCGGGCGTCTACGTCGCCTACTACCTCGTCCACTCGATGGCCGCCGGGCACGGCTTCCACGAGCGCGACGTCACCGCCGCGCGCGCCTTCGCCGCGGCGGCGTCGCAGGCCGGCGTGCGCCGCATCGTCTACCTTGGGGGGCTCGGCGACCCCGACGCCGACCTCTCTCAGCACCTGCGCTCGCGCCAGGACACCGGCGACGCCCTGCGCGAGAGCGGCGTGCCGGTCACGGAGTTCCGCGCCGCGGTCGTGGTCGGGGCGGGCAGCATCTCGTTCGAGATGATCCGCTACCTCACCGAGCGCCTCCCGGTCATGGTCTGTCCGCAGTGGGTCTTCACGCGCGTGCAGCCGATCGCCGTCGCCGATCTGCTCGACTACCTCGTCGCGGCCCTCGACGTGCCGGCGAGCGCGGGGCGCGTCGTCCAGGTCGGCGGCGCCGACGTGCTCACCTACGGCGAGATGATGCAGGGCTACGCCCGCGTCCGCCGCCTGCGCCGGCGGCTCGTGCCGGTCCCGGTGCTCACGCCGCGGCTGTCGTCCTACTGGGTCCATCTCGTCACGCCGATCCCCGGGGCCGTCGCGCGGCCCCTGATCGAGGGCCTGCGCAACGAGACGATCGTGCGCGACGGCAGCGCCGTTGAGCTCTTTCCCGGCATCCGGCCGGTGCCCTACGAGGAGGCCGTGCGGCGGGCCGTCGCCCACCTCGAGGCGCGCGACGTGGAGACCGCCTGGTCGGACGCGCTGGTGACCTCGCAGGGCGACCGCGCTCCGGTCACGCTGGGCGTGCGCGAAGGCCTGCAGCTCGAGCGCCGGCAGACGCACGTACCGGCGTCGCCCGACGACGTGTTCGCCGTGATCGCCACGATCGGCGGCGAGCGCGGCTACCCGGTCTACGACTGGGCCTGGGAGGCGCGCGGGGCGCTCGACCGGCTGGTCGGCGGCGTCGGCCTGCGACGCGGGCGGCGCGACCCGGTCGAGTTGCGGCCGGGCGACGCCCTCGACTTCTGGCGCGTTGAGGCGGTCGAGCCCGGCCGCCTCCTGCGCCTGCGGGCCGAGATGAAGGTCCCGGGGCGGGCGTGGCTCGAGTTCGAGACGCGGCCCGAGGGCGACGGCACGCGACTCGTCCAGACGGCCTACTTCGCGCCGCGCGGGCTCGCCGGGTTGCTGTACTGGTACGCACTCTACCCGGCCCACGGGCGCATCTTCTCGGGTATGATGCACGCGCTGGCCGCTGCCGCCGTGGGCACGCGGCCGCCGGCTGCCGCCGAGGGGGGCGGCGCGGACGCCGGCTCGACCGTCGAGAGGAGACAGGGTGCTTGACTGGCCGCTGGTCGCTCAGACCACGAACGACGACCCTTTGCAGACCGTCACCGATTTCTTCGACTCGGCGACCTGGGACTTCATCGTCCTGCTGTTCTACTTCCTGGTGATCGTGGTGTGGCTGGCCTGCGCCTACTGGGTGTTCAAAGACGCCCGCCGCCGTATCGACGACAAGATCGTCCTCGCCGTCGCCGCCCTGACCGGCCTCGTGTTCGGCCCGCTGGGAGCCTTGGTCTACGTCATCGTGCGGCCGCCGGAGTACCTCGACGACGTGCGCGAGCGCGAGCTCGAGATCAGGATGATGGAGCAGCGCCTGGCGAGCGAGGAGCGCTGCCCCTTCTGCCGCACCCCGACGCGAGAGGACTACCTCGTCTGCCCCACGTGCGGCCGCCGCCTGCGCACCGTGTGCAGTTCGTGCCGCAAGCCGGTCGACCCACAGTGGCGGGTGTGCCCGTACTGCGAGGCCGAGGTCCACAGCGGCGCGGGCGAGTTCGAGAACGCCTACAGGTGAGCCGCGGCGACGCCGCGGCGCCACGTCTCACGATCCGGGAGGGTCGTCTCCGAGTCCGGGAGGAGTCTGGTGGAACGCACGTTCATCATGGTCAAACCCAACGGGTTCGCGCGCGGCCTGGTGGGTGAGGTCATCGCGCGCTTCGAGCGTCGCGGCCTCGAGCTGCGGGCGATGAAGCTCATGCGCATACCGCGCGACCTCGCCGAGCGACACTACGCCGAGCACCGCGAGAAGTTGTTCTTCGGCGAGCTCGTCGACTTCATCACCTCGGGGCCGGTGGTGGCCATGGTGTGGGAGGGCAACGAGGCCATCACCGTGGCGCGCACGATGATGGGCGCGACCGACCCCGTCAAGGCCGCTCCGGGCACGATCCGCGGCGACTTCGCCACGGTCATGGCCGAGAACGTGGTCCACGGCTCCGACGGCCCCGAGAGCGCGGCGCGCGAGATCGGTCTCTTCTTCACCGCCGGGGAGCTCGTCTAGGGCCGGGCGGCCGGTGGGCGGCTTCGCGGTCATCCTCGCCTCGCGCTCGCCACAGCGGCGGGCGATTCTCGAGCAGCTCGGGATCCCCTTCGAGGTCGTGGTCAGCGCCCACGACGAGGGCGTGCTCGCCGGCGACCCCGTGGCCACGGTGGAGCAGAACGCCCTCGGCAAGGCGCGCGAGGTGCTCGCCCGCGTCGCCCTCGAGCCGGGCGAGCTCGTGCTCGGCGTCGACACCGTCGTCGTGGTCGACGGGCGCATCCTCGGCAAGGCGGCCGGGGAGGAGGAGGCGCGCGCTTCGCTGCGCTTCCTGGCCGGCCGCCGCCACGAGGTCTTCAGCGGCCTTGCGCTCTGCGACGGCCGGCGGGAGGCCGTCGGGCACGCCGGCACCGGCGTGCGGTTCCGGCCTCTCGACGAGGCCGCCGTCGCACGCTACGTCGCCGCGGGGGAGTGGCGCGAGCGTGCCGGCGCCTACGCGATCCAAGGAGTCGGGTCGGCCCTTGTTGAATCCGTAGAGGGCGACTACTTCAACGTGGTCGGCCTGCCAGTCGCACTGCTCGTCGAGACACTTGCGGCCTTCGGTGTGGCGCCGTTCTCCTGGGCGGCGCCGGCGCCGTGAGCCTTCGGTATGACGCCGATCTCCTGGTCGGCGCCGGCGACCTGAGGCCCCGGCGGCGCGTTGGCGACGGGCAGGGCGATGCTCTAGACTAACCGTTCGGCGCCCGCGGACGGCGCTCGCGAAAGGAGCAGTCATCGGCGTCTTCGACTTCCTGACCGGTTTCGGTGCCCGCGACATGGCCGTCGATCTCGGCACCGCCAACACGCTCGTCTACCTGCGCGGGCGTGGCATCGTGCTCTCCGAGCCCTCCGTCGTGGCCATCGACCACCGCAGTGGCGAGGTGCACGCCGTCGGCGCCGAGGCCAAGCGCATGCTGGGCCGCACGCCGGCGACCATCAGCGCCGTGCGCCCGCTCAAGGACGGCGTGATCGCCGACTTCGACGTCACCGAGCAGATGCTGCGCCACTTCATCCGCAAGGTCATGCAGAACCGCTGGGCACACCCGCGGGTCGTCATCTGTGTGCCGTCGGGCGTGACCGGCGTCGAGAAACGCGCCGTCGAAGAGGCGACCTACTCGGCCGGCGCACGCTGGGCGACCCTGATCGAAGAGCCGATGGCCGCCGCGATCGGCGCCGGGCTGCCGGTCGCCGAGCCCACCGGCAGCATGATCGTCGACGTCGGCGGCGGCACCAGCGAGGTGGCCGTCATCTCGCTCGGCGGCATCGTCGTGAGCCAGTCGATCCGCGTCGGCGGCGACGAGCTCGACGAGGCCGTCATCAGCTACGTGAAGAAGGAGTACAAGCTGCTGATCGGCAGCCAGACCGCCGAGGAGATCAAGCTCGAGATCGGCTCGGCGTACCCGCTGCCCCAGGAGGAGCAGGCCGAGATCCGCGGCCGCGACCTGGTCACCGGCCTCCCCAAGACCGTCGTCCTCTCCTCAGAAGAGGTGCGCAGCGCGCTCGAGGAGCCTACACAGGCGATCATCGACGCCATCAAGGCGACCCTCGACAAGACGCCGCCCGAGCTCGCCAGCGACATCATGGACCGTGGCATCATGCTGGCCGGCGGCGGGTCCCTCCTCCAGGGCTTCCCAGAGCGCCTGCGCGAGGAGACGCAGATGCCGGTGCATCTCGCCGAGTCGCCGCTGACCTGCGTGGCCGTGGGGTCGGGCAAGTACCTCGAGGAGTTCGATGTGCTCGTCAAGAGCAAGCACTACGCGCGGCCGCGAGGGCGGTAGGCGAGCCATCCCGGGCTTGTGAACCGTCGGCGCGCGCTTCGGCGGCGGGTGCTCGTCGTGCTCCTGCTGCTCGTCTCCATCGCTCTGCTCACGCTCTACTTCCGCGAGAGCGAGAGCGGCTTCGCCCACCGCGTGCAGGACACCGCGCTTCGCGTCGTCGCCCCGCTGCAGTACGGCAGCGCGCGCGCCACACAGCCGTTCCGCGACGCCTGGAACTGGAGCGCCGACCTGTTCAGCGCCAAGTCCGAGAACGAGCGCCTGCGGGCCGAGCTCGACGAGCTGCGCGCCGGCGTCGCCGAGGAGCTCGTGACCCAGGCCGAGAACGACGAGCTGCGCGCACTCGTGGAGATGCAGCGCAAGAAGGTCTTCCCGGCCGACGTGCGTCTCGTGGCGGCGCGGGTGATCGCTCGCTCGACGACCGCCTGGTACTCGTCGGTGACCATCGACGTGGGCAGCGCCCAGGGGGTCCGGCGCTACGACGCCGTGATCAACGGCGAGGGGCTCGTCGGGCGCGTGTCGCGCGTCACCCCGCGAGCCTCGCAGGTGATGCTGATCACCGACCAGCAGAGCTACGTCGACGCCATCGTGGTCCCCGGCAGCGCCCAGGGCATCCTCGCCGGCAGCGTCACCGGCGACCTCTCGCTGCAGTACGTCGACAAGAAGGAGGAGGTCGAGGTCGGGCAGTACGTGACGACCTCGGGGCTCGAGGGCTCCCTCTTCCTCCGGGGTATCCCGATCGGCGTGGTCGAGACCGTCGCCGTGCAGGACGTCGACCTCTACCAGTCCATCACCGTGCGGCCCTTCGCCGACTTCCGCACCCTCGACATCGTGAGCGTCGTGTGCCGGTGACTCGCCGACAGTCGAGCGAGACCACCGAGCGTGCTTGGCCGGGCTGGCCCGACCTGGCCCGGCTGGCCGGCGTGCTGCTCGTCGCCTGGCTCCTGCAGACGACCGTGGCGCCGAACGTGCGCATCCTCGGCGCCAACCCGGACTTCGCCCTCATCATCCTGGTCTGCGTGGGCCTGCTGCGCGGCTCCGAGATCGGTGCCGCGTTCGGCTTCATCGCCGGCACGCTGGTCGCCGTCTCGCTCATGGAGCCGCTCGGCGTGAGCGCCTTCGTCTTCGTCCTCGTCGGCTACTTCGCTGGCCGCTACGCCGAGACGGCCGACCTCTCGACCGGCGTGGCGCCGATGGTGAGTGTCTTCGCCGGCACCTTGCTTGCCGACCTGCTCTTCATCACCACGCAGTACCTGCTCGAGCGCCAGGTGCCGCTGGGGTTCACGTTCACCCGCGTGGTGCTGCCCTCGCTCGTCCTCAACACCTTGCTGGCGGTTCCCTTCTACGTCGCCGTGCGCGTCGCGTTGCGCGGCCCGGAGGTGCTCCGTGCGCACGAGACGGCCTAGACAGCCCGTCCGCCGCGAGCGGCCGATCCGCACCGGGCGCGCCGACCACCCGCTTCTGCTGACGCCGTCGATCGCCCTGCGCGTCGCCGTCCTCGTCGGTATCGCCGTCGTGCTGGTCGCGGTGATCCTCTTCCGTCTCTGGTTCCTGCAGATCCTCAGCGCCGGACGCTACGTGGACCAGGCGAACGACAACCGCCTGCGCTCCGTCGAGATCGTCGCGCCGCGCGGCGCCATCGTCGACCGCGACGGCAAGGTCATCGTCGAGAACCGCCCCGGGCTCGCGATCGGCATCAGGCCGATGGACGTCCCGGAGGAGGACTTCGAGACGGTCACCGAACGCCTCGCCAAGGTGCTCGGCATGAGGGCGAAGAGGATCCGCCGCGAGCTCGAGGAGTACGGCGGCTATCCCTACGACCTCGTGATCCTCAAGGAGGACGTCTCGCGCAAGGTGGTCGGGCGCATCCTCGAGCGCAAAGATCTCTTCCCGGGGGTCGAGGTGCAGCGCAACTACCTGCGCTCGTACCCGGAGGGCGACCTCGCCGCGCAGCTCCTCGGCCACCTCGGCGAGATCAGCGCCGAGCAGCTCAAGCAGCCGGCCTACCGGCGTTACGCGGCCGGCGACGTGATCGGTCAGGGAGGCGTGGAGGCCGGCTACGACCGCTGGCTGCGCGGGCGCGACGGGGTGGCCAAGATCGAGGTCGACGCCTACGGCCGCCCCAAGGCGAGCGACCCGGTCGGCGGGCGCCTGCCCGAGTCCGGCGACACGCTCGTCACCACCCTCGACGCCGACGTGCAGAAGACCGCCGAGAAGGCCCTGCGCTACGGCATCCACCTGGCACACGCGAACCGCGACTGGGCGGCCAACGGAGCTGCTGCCGTCGTGCTCGACGTGCGCAACGGTGAGGTACTGGCGATGGCGAGCTACCCGTCGTTCGACCCCGAGGTGTACGTGGGCGGCCTCTCCGACGAGGACTGGGCCAAGCTGAGCAAGCCGTCGGCCAACCAGCCGATCCTGAGCAAGGCCTTTCAGGGTGTGTACGCGCCGGGTTCGACCTACAAGGCGATCGACGCCGTCGCCGCTCTCGAGGAGGGCGTGATCAGCCCGCACACGCGCTTCTACTGCAACGGCCGCTTCCCGCCCACGGGCGAACTCGGCAAGACGCACTGGAACTGCTGGCTGAAGAGCGGGCACGGCCACGACAACGTGACCGAGGCGCTCTCCGAATCGTGCGACGTCTTCTTCTACAACGTCGGCTACGCGTTCTACAAGCGCCCCGGTTCGGAGCTCGCCGAGTGGTCGGTGCGTCTCGGTCTGGGCCGCCCCACAGGGCTCGACATCCCGGGCGAAGTCAAGGGCCTCGTCCCGACGCCCAAGTGGCGGCAGGAGTACTACGACACCGAGATCGACAAGATCTGGAAGCCGGGCAACTCGATCCTCATGGCGATCGGCCAGGGCGACCTGCAGGTCACGCCGCTGCAGATGGCGGTCGCCTACGCGGCGATCGCCAACGGCGGCACGATCGTGGAGCCGCACCTCGCCCTGAAGACGCTCTCCCCGCAGGGCAAGGTGACGCGCAAGTTCGGCTTCGAGCCGCGGCGCACCCTCGAGATCTCGTCGGGCACGCTCGGGCAGGTGCGCAAGGGGCTGCGCATGGCGGCCACGGTCGGCACCTCGGGGCCCGTCTTCGCCGGCTACCCGATCGACGTCGCCGGCAAGACGGGCACCTCCGAGGTCTACGGCAAGGGCGACTACGCCTGGTACGCGAGCTACGCCCCGTACGACGACCCCAAGTACGCGGTGGTGGTGATGATCGAGCAGGGCGGCCACGGCGGCGCCGTGGCCGCCCCGGCCGCACGCATGATCTACGACGCGCTCTTCGACCTCGACACCGGGCTCTCGACGGGCGCCAGCGGGACGGACTGACCGTGGGCTGGCGGGGCTACCTGCGCCACCTGGACTACCTGCTGCTCGCGGTCACCCTCGGCGTGGTGGCCGTCGGCATCGCGGTCGTCTACTTCGCCACCCACCAGGACGTCGAGGGGCAGCCCGGCTACTACGCCGTCCAGCAGGGCGTCTACGCCACCGTCGGTCTGCTCGTGCTCCTCGTGCTCGCGGCGATCGACTACGAGCACTACCGGCGCTGGCAGTGGGCGCTGTACGTGGCGATGGTCCTGTCGATCGCCGCCGTCTACGTGGTCGGCAGCGTCACCCGCGGCTCCCGGCGCTGGATCGAGCTGCCGTTCTTCAACGTCCAGCCGTCGCAGTTCGGCCTCTTCCTGCTCACCGTGTGCTTGGGGGCCTTCCTCGTCGACCGTATGGAGCTGCTCGGCTCGCGACGCATCACCTTGCAGGCGCTGCTCTACGCTGCCGTGCCGGGGGTGCTCGTCTTCTTCCAGCCGGACTTCGGGACGGCCTCGGTCTACGCCGTCCTCGCTCTCGCCTTGCTCTACTTCTACGGCACCCGATGGACGCACTTCGCCGTCCTCGGCGGGATCGCCGCCGCCGCCGCGGCACTCGTGCTCACCGTCCTGCCGAGGGTGGGCGTCGAACTCATCAAGACGTACCAGATGGAGCGCCTGCTGGTCTTCATCGACCCGGCGCGGGATCCCTCGGGCAGCGGGTACAACATCACCCAGTCGACGATCGCCATCGGCTCCGGGGCGCTGACGGGCCGGGGGGCCGAAGCCACGCAGACGGCCTTCGACTTCCTCCCCGAGCATCACACCGACTTCATCTTCGCCGTCATCGGCGAGCGCTACGGGTTCGTGGGGGCCTGCGTCCTCCTCGGACTGTACGCGCTGCTCCTGTGGCGGGCCGTGCGCATCGCGA
>ENA-ORXD01001567-ORXD01001567.1-sediment-metagenome-genome-assembly--contig:-NODE-1567-length-18148-cov-3.626473_pt1 | contig 18148 bp, 13 predicted proteins | sample MGYA00237862_ERZ511471 | MGnify/ENA metagenome assembly ERZ511471
GCTTCGAGCACAGCCAAATTGCGGGCAAAGGCACCGACACGCTGGCAAGCGCGGAGGCTATCTATCTTCCGTTGTCGACCCCTCGAGGGACGATGGGCGTAATCGCGGTTGAGCCTCGGGGCGAGGCCCCGTTGTCACCAGAGAACCGCCAGCTCCTCGAGACGGTCGCCACCCAGGTCGGGATAGCAATGGAGCGCGATCAACTGGCCGAGCAGCGTCGGTGCGCGCTCGTGGATGCGGAGACGGAACGCATGCGCAACTCGCTCCTCAGTTCTGTTTCGCACGATCTCCGGACCCCGTTGGCAGTCATCGCGGGGACGACGAGCACGCTTCTGGAAATGGGCAACTCGGCAGACAACGCGACTCGAGAGGCGCTGCTCACCGGGGTCTACGATGAATCCAACCGTCTTGCTCGTCTGGTGGAGAATCTTCTCAGCATGACGCGCCTTGACTCGGGCACTGTCCTCGTTGACAAAGAGTGGTTCCCACTCGAGGATGTGATCGGTTCGGCACTGGGCAGATTGCGGCGGGACATTGGGACGCGCACGATTAGTAAGCACATATCCCCGGGGATTCCTCTCGTACCTCTCGATGGTGTGATGATCGAGCAGGTGCTTTTCAACCTCATCGACAACGCCCTGAAGTACTCGCCGCCGGACACCCCCATAGACATATCCGCGGACGTGGACCTAGAGAGCGTCGTTATTCGGGTGGCAGACCGCGGCCCCGGGTTGGCCGAAGGTGAGGTAGAGCAGGTGTTTGACAAGCTCTATCGTGGGACCGCGGCGAAGCTCAGCGGCCGGGGGGCCGGTCTCGGCCTCGCGATCGCGCGGGCGATTGTCGACGCGCACGGCGGTCGCATCTGGGCCATGAACCGGCCCGATGGAGGATCCGTATTCTCGTTCAGCCTTCCCCTGGAGCCGGTTCCTTCAAACCTCGAGGTCGCGAGCGAGCTGGAAGGAAAGGCATGAAGGATAGGCCGGTCGTTTTGGTCATCGAGGACGACAATCCCATGCGCCGCTTCCTGCGCACCGCGTTGGGCAACGAGGGGTATGAGGTTGAGGAAGCCGAGACCGGAGAGAGGGCGCTTTCTATGATCGCGGTTCGGATACCGGATGTCATTCTCCTGGATCTCGGATTGCCGGACATGGACGGCACCACCATCCTGAGACAAGTGCGTGAGTGGTCGCAGGTTCCCATAGTGGTGCTGTCCGCTCGCGGACGCGAAGGCGATAAGGTGGATGCTCTCGACTCGGGGGCGGATGACTACCTCACGAAGCCCTTTGGCGTGCCCGAACTGCTTGCGCGTGTCTCGGTGGCCCTGCGCCACGGGAGCGCGCTTCGAGACTTGTCGCGGGATGAAAGCGCGCGCTACGAGGTGGGGGATCTCGTGGTGGATCTCGCGCGGCGCCGAGTGACCGTCAAAGGTGCCTCAGTGCACCTGAGCCCCATTGAGTACCGTCTGCTGGTGACCTTTGTCAGGAACGCGGGGAAAGTGCTCACTCATCAGTTCCTGCTCCGCGAGGTGTGGGGACTTAGCAGCTCCGCTCAGAATCATTATCCCCGGATCTATGTAGCGAGCCTACGCAAGAAGCTGGAGGATGATGCCGCCGATCCCCGGTATCTCCTCACTGAGCAGGGGGTGGGGTACCGACTGACGGAGGAAGTCGCGCCCGTGCATCTGTCGTCTGATTGACTCGGTCAGCGCAGGGCTTCGACGATTCGTCCGACATCCCAGCGCATCATCTCTATGTAGCTCCGCGCGTTCTTCCCCAGGGAATGGGTATAGAGATCGTCGATGACCTTGACGCCCGTCTCCCGGGCTACCTCGTCGGCGAGGTCGGGGCTGGTGCCGGCTTCGAGAAAAATCGCGGGGGCTCCGGTTGCCCGGATCTGATCCACCAGAGCTACCAGTTGCTGAGCAGACGGCGCTCCTTCCGGACTCACGCCCGGGATGACAGTCCCCACGATCGTAAATCCGTAGCGCTCGGCAAAATAACCGAATTCCTCGTGATTCGTGACCAGTAGTCTCCGGCTGGGCGGAATACTCGCGACCTCACCGGCGATCCAGGAATCGAGCTCCTTGAGGCGCAGGACGTAGGCTTCCGCGTTGGCCTGGTATGTAGCCGCGCCTTCCGGACTAACCAAGGCGAAGCCGGAACGTATGTTCTCGACGTAGGTGATGACGCTCACCGGATCGAGCCAGAAATGAGGATCGACGTCCGTCGGCTCGTGCCCATCGCTATCCGCGGCGTGCTGCCCTTCTTCCGCGGGATGGCCGGTCAGTCCCGATGCCGCCTCGATGACGAGTTGCCCCTCGTTGGCCAAGCCCTCTATGAGGTCGTCCACGAGCGGTGTCAACCCATGGGTATCCAGGATCACCACGCGGCTCTCCGCGAGGAGCTTGGCATCCTGGGGCGTTGGCTCAAAGGCGTGGGAGTCGCTGCCCTCGGGAATGAGGGACGTCACCTCGAGCCGGTCGCCGGACACGTTCCCGGCGATGTCGGCAAGATACTCCGTAACCGCCACGACCTTCAACCGACCGGATTCAGCGGCCGTGGTGCCGGAGCCGCACCCGGCCGCCGACACTCCCAGAAACGACGCCAGCAACACAAACATGACGCGGGGCCACGCCGACCGTTTACAGATCATGCCGTCCCCTTGCCTTCCGTCTCCGCGCATCGGCTGCAAAGACCCAGCAACTCCAGACGGTGCCCAGTGATAACGAACCCTGTCTCACGCGCGCGGCGCCCGCTATTGTTGCCTGCAGTTCGCAGGTGGACAATTCGGCCACACGGCTGCACTTCTTGCAGAGCGCGTGGTGGCCATGCCCGCCCATGGTGAGAGCGAGAATCTCTCCACCTTCGGCGTCATGTACCCGACGGATGCATTTCTGTTCCTCCAAAAGCTCGACCGCACGGTAGACCGTTGCCAATCCTAGATCGGGCCAGCCGATCCTGGCCTCCCGGAGAATGCGCTTATGAGTGAGCCCACCCGGGGCGCGTCACAAGGCCGAAATAATCGCCATTCTCGGGCGCGTCAACCGCAACCCCTGCCGGCGGAGATGCCCCGAAATCTCACGGACCTTGTCGGCAGCACCGGCGGCGCCGCTCTGCTCTGGCGTCCTCGGGACGACATGCATGGCGATCATCGCCTTCTCTTTCAGCCACCTGATTCTGGTTACATGAGAAGAATTATCAATAACGCAATCCTAGCAGACTGAACGGGTCGCTCAATCGCCTGTTGCTCGAGCGTTCTCGTCGGTCTCGAACACTCCTACGACCACACCGGCCGGATCGAAGAGATAGGCGAACCAACCCATTCCCGGAATAGCCTGTTTCTCCTGAGCGATCTTGGCCCCCGCCCGTTGGGCCTGGGCCACGATCTCATCCACGTTTTCGACTTCGACGGTGTTCACGACTGTCTGACCGTTGGGAAGCGGCTCCCCGGTAATGCCGCCGTTGATGCCGGGCTGATCGTCGGGCCCTGTGATCGCAAGCCAATAGGGAAAATCGCCGTATTTCTGGAAGCTCCAGCCGAAGACGGTCGAGTAGAAGTCCATCGTCTTCTGGGCGTCCTGGGCAAATTGCTCAAAGTGAACCAAGCGTGCCATGAGGCCTCCTTTCGGTTGTCTGACAACGAGTACCCGAAAGAAGCGACTGGCGCAACATGAGGCGGCTTACCGAACGGGTCGTCGCCGGCTGCGCTCTGTATAGTGGGGAGGAGCGGGTCAGCAAGCAACGTTGCCCTGGTTGACTTCCGACGGTTGCCGAAGAAATGAGGTCCCGAAATGGATGCAAAAACGAGCACGGTGGCTACGAATAAGGAAGAAATCATGCGGCTGGCATATCAGCTCGGATACCAGTATGAGCAGGAGTCCCACTACTGTCCGCAGGCAACCCTGGCAGCCCTCATGGACGTGTTCCATTTCAGAGACGATACCTTGTTTAAGAGTTGTTTCGGCTTTCACGGAGGCGGAGGCGACAGCAACGATGGTGCCTGCGGAGCCCTGGTGGGGGGTACCATTGCGCTCAGCTATTTCTTCGGACGCACGCGGTCTGAGTTTGACTTGCGGATCGCGAACTGCCAGGTAAGCGGCCTGGTGAAACGCCTGCACGAGTACTTCGAGCAAGAGTACGGTGGAATTCGGTGCAGGGATGTCCACAGGAAGATGTTTGGCAGAGAGTTCAACGGATGGGACCAGAAAGACCTGCAGACCTTCCTCGACATGGGGGGACACGAGACAAAGTGCCCGGAAGTTGTGGGCAAGGGAGCGGCGTGGGCCGCAGGCCTCCTCTGGGAGGAACTGCACAGAGAAAGCAGGGTGGCGAGGGTCAGAGCGGATTACTAGCACCCCGGGCGCAGCGCGCCGGCAGGTCTAGACAACCCTCGCTCGGCGCCCCTCACAGACCAGAAAAAGGGCTCCGGATTTCTCCGGAGCCCTTTTGACTCCTCTCGAGTGGGTTCTCCCGATCCTCAGGTGAGGCCGAAAGCCCTGGTTACTTTATGAACTTGCCGCGCGCGACGTAGCTCGTGTGCAGCAGTTCGTGACTCTTGTGTCCGCACGGACCGTCGGTGAGAAACTCCTTGTAGACTTTTGTCACTGCCGGGTTCTCGAACGACTTACGGACGTCCAAGGTCTTTTCTTCGCCATAAATGGCCTTGGCGCGGGCGGCCCTGATTTCTTTGCTGGTCGGGATGGGTTGCCCGCCGCCTCCGAGGCAACCTCCTGGGCAGGCCATGAACTCGATGAAGTGGCATTCGCTGAACTTGCCACCCGCTTTGATGTCTGCGACAACCTTTTTGGCGTTGGCCGTGCCGTGAGCAACAGCCACCTTGAGGGTGGCTCCTTTCAGCCAGTCCCAACTGGGCACCAGGTGCTTCAGGATGTCCGGCACCGGGCCGACTTCGTCGATGGTCAGTTCAACGTAACGCACGCCGTCGAAGCCGCGGATCGGCATGATGTCGCCGTGCTCGTAGATGCTCTCGAGCTTCCTGCCGGTGACCAACTCGAGCACCGTCCTCAGCGCCGACTCCATCACGCCACCGGTGGCGCCGAAGATTAGGCCCGACCCGGTAGCCGTGCCGAAGGGATCGTCGAAATCCGACTTGGGCAGGTTCGGAACGTCGAGGCCGGCTTGGCGGAACATGCGGCCGAGCTCACGAGTGGTGAGACCATAATCCACATCTTTGTAACCGCTCGAGTACATCTCGGGACGGTCGCATTCGAATTTCTTCGCGGTACAGGGCATCAAGGCCACGCTTACGATGTCTTTCGGGTCGACGCCCATCTTCTCGGCATAGAAGGTCTTGATAAGTGCTCCGAACATCTGTTGCGGGCTCTTCGCGCTGGATAGGTGGGGGATGAGCTCGGGATAGAAGTGCTCGCAGTATTTGATCCAGCCCGGCGAGCAGCTCGTGAACTGCGGTAAAGCCACCGTCGGATCGCCTCCGACGAGAGCCTTGTAGAGGCGCAGGATCAGCTCGGTACCTTCTTCGATGATGGTGAGGTCGGCCGAGAAGTTGGTGTCGAACACGTGGTCGAAGCCCATGCGGCGAAGACCGGTGTTCATCTGGTAGGTGACGGTCGTGCCCGGCTCGAGACCGAACATCTCGCCCATGGCTGCCCGTGGTGATGGGGCGGTCTGGATGACCACGTGCTTGGTAGGATCGTCAATGGCCTTCCACACGTCGTTGGACGCGTTCTTGGCGTAGAGGGCCGCGGTCGGGCAGTGGTTGATGCATTGGCCGCAGTTGATGCAGACCACGTCGTTGAGGGGCTTCTCGAGGAAGGTCGCGATCGTGACCTGGTCGGAGCGGTTGATGGCTTCCAGCACGCCGACTTCCTGCATGTCGATGCAGGTACGGACGCAACGCCGGCAGCGGATGCATTTATTCATGTCGCGAACGACCGAGTAACTGGAGTCATCGACCGGAACCGGGACTTCCTGATGCCCGAAGCGGAAGCTGTCGACCCCGTACTCTTCGGCTAATGTCTGGAGCTCACAGTTCCCGTTGCGCTTGCACGAGTAGCAGTCGCCGCAGTGCTCGCTCAAGAGCAGGTCGAGCACGTGGCGCCGTGCCGTCCGTACCGCCTTCGAATAAGTATTGATCTTAATGGGTGCGGTGATGGGATAGGCGCACGAAGCCTGCAGGGTCCGCTGACCCTCCACTTCGACCACGCAGATCCGACAAATGCCCGCCACTTCGAGATCCGGATGGTGGCAGAGCGTGGGGATCTTCACGCCCATGCTCTTAGCGGCCTCGAGAATGGTCGTGCCCAGCGGTACCTTGGTCTCCACCCCGTCGATGTTGACCGACACCGTTGCCCCGATGGCATCGGCTGCGACCGGTTGCGGCTCTAGATCGGGCTGAAACAGCTGGCTAAGGGGCGCCCGGCGCTTCAGAAGGGGAGTATTGTCACTCATAGTATTTCATCTCCAAAATGCTCAAGAATAGAGAGCAATGCCACCGAGCTCGACTGGCCCAAGCCACACTTGGAAGCCACCTGCATCGTATTGGCAAGCCCCTTCAGATCGTTCAGGTACTCCGGCGAGCAGGTGCCTTCTTTGAGCATCTCCACGCCTTCCAGCAGCTTGCGATTACCAAGGCGGCAAGGGGTGCATTGTCCGCACGATTCATCAACGAAGAAGTCCATCAGGTTGTGCGCCAGGTCGAGCATGTCCCGATCGGCGCCGATCACTATGATCGATCCACCCGTGGGAATGTCCTCGAAGGCCAGCCTTCTCTCGAAATCGGCCTTGGGCACGCATTGCCCTGAAGCTCCGCCGATCTGTACGGCCTTGGCGTCCTCGCCACCGACCTGCCGTAACAGTTCCGCCACGGTCGTGCCGAACGGGAACTCGTAGATACCCGGATTCTGGCAGTCACCCGAGACACTGAACAGTTTGTGTCCCGTCGAGTTCTCCGTCCCGAAGCTCTTGAACCAATCGATGCCCTTGGACAGGATGCAGGTGACCCAGGCGAGGGTCTCGACGTTGTTGATGACCGAAGGCCGGTTCAGGAAGCCGGAGACCACCGGGAAGGGCGGCCTGTTCCGGGGCTCCCCGCGGAAGCCTTCGAGCGATTCGATAAGGGCCGTCTCCTCGCCGCACACATACGCGCCGGCGCCCATGGCGATCATGATGTCGAAATCGAATCCTTCGATCCCGCCGATATTCACGCCCAACAGGCCGGCTTGGCGCCTGCGGTCAATGACCTCTTCCAGATGCGACTTCAAGTACTCGTACTCCGCCCGGAGGTACACCAGGCCGAGCGAAGCGCCGATCGCGCGGGCGCCGATGGTCATGCCCTCAAAGACGAGATCGGCATAGTCGGTAAGGATGAGGCGGTCCTTGAAGGTGCCGGGCTCGCCCTCGTCGGCATTGCAGATGATGTACTTGGGCGTCCGTTTTTCGGCCGCCGCGAAGTTCCATTTGACGCCTGTCGGGAACCCGGCGCCTCCGCGGCCCTTCAGCTTGGAGTCACGGACGAGATCGATGATGTCCACTCGGCGCATGGCGAGCGCCTTGTCGAGTCCATCGCCCAGGGGGACTGTAGAGAAGGTCAGCTGGTTCGTGGCCGTGCGTTGGATCTTGCTCTCGGCCTTGTGGCCGTTCGGCCCTTGGCCGGCTTCGGCCGCGAGCTGAGAACGATAATCGGCGACGATTGCGCTCACCTTCTCGGGGGTGAGTTGGGTATACACCGTGTCATTGACCAGCATTGCCGGCCCTTGGTCGCACATCCCCATGCAGTTGGCCCATTCCAGGGAAAAGGCCCCGTCGCTCGTCGTTTCACCGAAACGGACGCCGAGGTCATTTTCGAGTTGGGCCGCGACCTCGGCCTTGCCGGCAAGATCGCAGGAGAACGTCCGGCACAACCGGATGATGAATTGGCCCTCGAGGCTCGGGTGCACAAAGGCATAGAACGTCGCGACCGCGTCGACTTCGACCGGGTGCACGCCCAAGATGTCGGCAATTATCTGCATCGCTTCGCTGTCGATGGCACGGTACTTCTCTTTCATCTCCCGCAGGATGGGGATGAGGGAGGCCCGGTTGTAGCCGGTCCGCGACGCAATGGCCAGAGCCTCTTCGCGCATCTGCTCCAGTTCGCTCGTTGTCATGACGTCACTTCCCGGTCTGCGGAGCCGGCCAGCAGCGCGCGGACTTTCTCGACCAGAGTCGCCGGATCGACCGGTTTCTCTTGAAACTCGTCCACAGGCACCATTTCTTCGTCTTTGCCGATGTCCAGGCCCATGACCCTGTTGACGCTGGTCAGCATCAAGATCGGGAAGGAGTGACCCTCGCGGCGGATGTCGCGGGCCAGGCGAAGACCGTCATCGGGTTCCTCCATCATGACGTCCAGTATGAGCAGATCGGGAGCGCCGGCCCGCACGGCCTCTAGGCCGGCCTCGGCATTCGCCGCGCTCGCAACTGAAAAGCCTTCTCTTTCCAGCACTATCCGACCGGCCTCAACCATGTCGGGGTCGTCGTCGACTATCAGGATCTTTGCCACTACAGCGTCTCCCTTACTGGTACTGTTTGGGTGCTGTGAATTTTATCGCAGCACCAGAGAGAATGGTAGTGCGGGCGGGACGGAAGAGAAGAAACGGACCCTATTGGGTAGGTATCTCGTCGCGTAGAATTGTGGTGAACACGCTCCCCACACCCTTTTCGCTGTCGACCGAGACATCTCCGCCGTAGAGCTGAGCAAGCTTGCGCACCGTCGACAGTCCGAGACCGCTTCCCAAGATCTTGTAGGTGTCTTCGTTTTTGATCCGCACAAACTCTGTGAATAATTTCACGGCTTCCTCTGGAGACATTCCAATACCGGTATCGGCAACCATGATCTCCACTCGATCATCGATTCTCGAAATCCTCAGAGTGACCTTGCCTCCCTGACGGTTGTACTTGACCGCGTTGGAGACCAGGTTGTTGACCACTATCTCGAGCTCGCTCGGATCCGCCACCATCATGACGGGCTCACTACTGTCGAGTTCCAGGTCAATGGCCCGATCGGCTGCCTCGGTCGCGAACAGGTCCAGCGAGGCCCGGCCGATTGCAGCCACGTCGACCGTGGAGAAGGCTCGTTGCTTCTGACCGGATTCGATTCGTGTCAAATCGAGAAGGTCGAAGATCAGCTTTCTCATTCCCTCCAAACGAATCAAGCTGCGATCGATCATCAGCAGGCGTTCCGGAGGCTCGTCCTGCTTCAATATCCGCAGGTAGCCTTCGATGGCGTTGATAGGTGCCTTCAATTCGTGAGCTAGGACGGAGATGAAGTTGAACCGCACCTGGCGTTTCTCTTCGGCCAGCTTGCGGGCTTCCCGGCTGATGATCAATTGGTCGGTTGCCTTGCGAACGGCGTAGCGCAACTCTTCGGGCGAAAAGGGCTTGGGCAGGAAGTCGTAGGCGCCCAGTTTCGTTGCTTGGACCGCGGTTTCGAACGTCGCGTAGGCTGTGATCATAATCGTGAGGATGTTCTGCCCTCGCTCGGCCAAGGTCGTCAGTATGTCGAGGCCGCTCATGCCCGGCAGTTTGAGGTCGAGCAACAGGAGGTCGTAGGTGTCCCCGGCCTCGATGCTCTCGAAGAACTCCTCGCCCGTCAGAAAGTGACGGGACCTGTAGCCGACATCGACGCTTACATCGGCCACGTGCACCCTGTATTTCGCCAGAATGCGGTCGAGGGCGACCGATAGCGGTGCCTCGTCGTCGACCATGGCGACGCTCAGAATCTGCTGCTTGTCGAGAGACATGATCTAGCCGTCGCCTGTCGCCACAAGGGAGCCTGGGGAGGTGGAAACGCCGCCCGGTGTGACTACCGCGGCTCCGGCCGCCGCGGCGGCGGCGCGTTCTTCGCGGCGGGGCAGGGTGACCGTGAAGGTCGTGCCTGTTGGGCCGGCGTTTGCGTCTGCGTTCGACTCGACGCCGATCTGCCCGCGGTGCATCTTGACGATGCCGTGGGTGACCGCGAGCCCGAGACCTGTGCCCATGCCGACCTGCTTGGTCGTGAAGAAGGGATCGAAGAGCTTGGACATGTTCTCTTTACTGACGCCCAGGCCGCTGTCGGACACCCGGATAGTCACCGCGGAGTCGGTGTCGGTTAGGTCGATGACGATCCTTCCGCCGTACGGCATCGCCTGCTGGGCATTGCTGAGGAGGTTCGTGAGCACCTGCACGATCTGGCCGGCATCGAGGTCCGCAATCGGATCCGAGAGGCTATTGACGACTTCGATGGAAGTGTTCTCGTCGATTGGGACGGTGCGTATGACTTTGTCGACCAATTCCGCGAGGTCCGTGGGCTGGCGGATGACACGGCTCTGACGGGCGAAATTGAGCAACCCGGAGATGATGCGCTTGCATCGGTTGGCCTGGTCGACGATCGTCTCCAGGTCTTCCCTCGTCTGAGTCCGTTCCTCGCAGTCCTCGAGAAGAAGGTTGGCGTGAAGCAGCAGCGTTCCAAGTGGGTTGTTCACTTCATGGGCGATGCCCGCCGCGAGTTGGCCCATGCTGGCCAGTCTGCCCGAGCGCTCCAGGGCCTCCTTCGCCTCTTCGAGCGAACGGTGAGAATCCTCGAGCTCACCGTAGGCGTCGCGTAATTGCTCGATGGTGTGCGGCAGGCACATTTCGGAACCGGCGAGTCCCGCATAGAACGCGCGGGCGTGGTCGATACAGGTATCGTAGCCACAGGCTCCACAGTTGAGCATGTCCTCAGGCTTGAACTTGCCCATGCGATGCAGTATCTCTTCGAGTTCTTCCGTGCTGCATGAGTCGCCCAAGTCTTGGACATCCACCTGATACTGCCGCGAGAGATCGAGATCGCGACGATACCTCTCCTGAGCCGACTCGATCTCGGCAACTTCCTCCGGCGTGAACTCCTGGATCCGTTTTCGCGCATAGTTGCTGATGCGCGTACGGCGCTGCAACATGGTCTCGTGGGTCGTCATGCCGGCACCCGCGTAGCAGCCTTGGCAGGACAACACATCTAGTAGCCGTGCATCGGCGTGGGTGAGATCGAATTCACTGATGGTGTCGACGAATTCGCCTCTTCCTTCGGCGACAATAACTTCTCCGCTCAGCCGATCCTCTTGGAGAGCGGCGGTCTGCAGGAGGCCTCCGGCTATGGGAAATACAGCGCCCACGCGGCCGAAAGGCGGGTCGAACCTGTCGTCGTTGGGGAACTCTTCTGGGTAGATGTTCCTGGTCCGGAGCATGTCCCGCAGCTCTGCAAAGGTGAGAACGGCATCAACTTCCCCATGGGTAACGTCGATCGATGCCCTCTTCTTGGCCACGCACGGTCCGACGAACACTATCTTGACATCGGAACCAAGGTCGTGGCGCAGGACGCGGGCCATGGCCACCATGGGAGAGACCACGGGCGCAAGATAGGTCATGAGCCGGGGATGATACTTCCTGACGTAAGACACAACCGCGGGACATGGGGTTGTTATGTAGCGATGTCGCGGATTCTCCTCCAGCAACCGTCGGTACTCGAGGGCGACCAGATCGGCGCCGAGCGAGATCTCGTGCACGCTGTCGAAACCGAGAGCACGGATCATGGCGACAAGGGTTCCAGGCATGATATCGGTGAATTCCGCGGCAAAACTCGGCGCCAGAATGGCCGCGACTCGGTTCTTCGACTCGAGCACGGCAGAAGCGCGCTTGGTGTCGTCCCGAACCTGCTTCGCGTTCTGGCTGCAGACCCTGAGGCAGTTGCCACAACCTATGCAACGAGGTTGTATGACGCTGGCCTGGCCGTCGACCACTCTGATCGCCTTAGCCGGACATTCGCGCACACACGCGTAACACATCCGACAGCGATCGCCGATGATGGTTATGAGTGGGTTGTCCCAGGTTGGCATTAGAGATCTCCCGCCCGCGCGTCATCAGCGGCGAGCAGACCCGCTACCGTCTCGAGCAGTTTTTTCGGATCGAGCGGCTTGTCCAGATAGGCATCGACATGCATCGCAATGCGTTCCTCGGCGGAGCGAGGCCGGAAATCCAGGCCCATGGCGCTGGAAACCGACGTGGAGATGATGATCGGAATCTTCGCGTATCGAGGGTCTTGTTTCAGGCCGCGGGCGAAGGAGAAGCCGGCATCGAGGCTGGTCATCATCAGATCTGTGATGATCAGGTCCGGCTTCTCCTCGTCCATCCGGGCTCGTGCCTGCTCCGGCTCCACGGCCGTGCTGACGCGGTAGCCGGCCTTCTCGAGGACCATGCGATTGATCTCGAGGAAGTCGAAGTCGTCATCGACGATCAGAATAAGCGCGGGCTTGGTATTCGTCATATCACTTTCACAATAGCACGAGCGTTTTTCGCGGCTACAAGCAGCCGCGGTTGCCTAGACCCTTTCCTTCTTGGTGTACTTGGTGTGCAGCAATGTATGGGAAACGTGTCCCAGAGGCTCTCCCAGATACTCCTCGTAGAGCGCGAGGACTTCGGGGTTCTCGTGCGACTTACGCAGTTCGCGACCTTCGTCCTCGGCATAGATAGCCTTGATGCGGGCCTGGCGGACGGCGTCGGAGGTGAGACGAGGCTGTCCGCCGCCCCCGATGCAACCGCCCGGGCAGGTCATGACTTCAACGAAGTGATAGTCGGCCTCTCCGCTCCGGATGCGGTCGATCACCTTCTGTGCGTTGGAAAGACCGTGCGCGACGGCGACGTTGACGGTCACGCCCTTGAGGAAGGCCCACTCGGGAGTGGTCTGCTCGATGGTGACCGAGGCCTCCTTGACACCCTCCAGACCGGCGATGGGTGTGACGTGCAGGTTCTCAAACGGCAAGGGCGCGCCGGTTACGATTTCGTAGGCGGTCCGCAGCGCGGCCTCCATAACGCCACCGGTGACGGCAAATATATCGGCGGCACCGGTCGAGATGCCCAGGGGCTTGTCCATCTGCTGATCGGGCAGATTGACGAAGTCGATGCCGGCCTGCTTGATCATGCGGCCGAGTTCGCGGGTCGTCAGCACCATGTCTACGTCTTGGATACCCTCACGGGACATCTCCGGGCGGGCGCATTCGAACTTCTTGGCCGTGCACGGCATGATCGAGACGACGACGATGTCCTTCGCATCTATGCTCAGCTTCTCGGCGTAGTAGGTCTTGGCGAGTGCGCCGAACATCTGCTGCGGCGATTTGCAGGTGGAGAGATGCGGCAGCATGTCCGGGTTGTAGTGCTCCATGTACTTGATCCAACCGGGTGAGCAACTGGTGAACATGGGGAGCGCCACCTGCTCGCCGCCGACCAGGGCTTTCTTGAGGCGCGTGAGCAGCTCCGTGCCCTCTTCCATGATGGTGAGGTCGGCAGCGAAGTTGGTGTCGAAGACGCCGTCGAAGCCCAGGCGCTTCAGTGCCGTCACCATGCGACCGGTGACCAGCGTGCCGGGCTCGAGGCCGAACTCCTCACCCAAGGCGCCACGGATGGCGGGCGCGGTCTGGACGATGACGTGCTTGGTGGGATCGTCGAGGGCCGCCCAGGCCCAGTCTATCGCGCTGTTCTCAGTGATGGCTCCCACCGGGCAGACCGCGGCGCACTGGCCGCACTGAACACAGACGACGTCGCTCAGATTGGAGGCAAAGGCCGGGCCGATGAGAGTGGTGAATCCCCGACCCTGCGGGAAGAGGGCGCCCACACCTTGAACCTCGTTGCAAACGGTGACACAGCGGCGACACATGACGCACTTACCGGTGTCGCGGACCAGCCCGGGAGTAGAGGTGTCGTAGATTCTGTGGGTCTTCTCGCCCTCATACCTGATCTCGTCGACACCCATGGCAAGCGCCAGGTTGCGGAGCTCGCAGTCGGCGCTGCGGACGCAGGTTTGACAGTCGCCGGCGTGCTCGGAGAGGAGCAGTTCGAGGACCGCGCGGCGGCCACGCCGCGCACGGGAGGTGTTGGTCTTGACCACCATGCCTTCTTCGGCAGGCTGGGTGCAGGAAGCAACGAGGGTTCGCGCTCCTTCGACTTCGACCAGGCAGAGACGGCAGGCGCCGATCGCCTGGACACCCTCCAAATAACACAGGGTCGGTATGTTCGCTCCCGCCTGGCGGCAGGCGTGAAGGAGGGAAGTACCTTGAGGCACCTCCACTTTCATACCATCAATCGTGAGGACCGTCATTACTTCACCTCTCCTTGGGTGTCAGCGGCATACGTGGGGATCTTGCCGTAGTCGCAGCGGAGGCAGCGCGCGGCTTCGCCGCAGGCAGTCTCGAGATCCCAGGACAGCTCGACCTCGTCGAACGTGCAGGCTCTAGCGGCCGGATCGAGGCAGACGACCGCGGCGCGCGGCGTTCTGACCGGTTCGGCGTCCGGATCGAAGTACACGTTGACGGCCGCTTCCTGGCGCCAGAACGCATGGTTTGCTCCACTGAGGAACTCATCCATGCCGACGGCGGCACGCTCGCCGGCGCCGACGGCTTCAACCACCGAAGCGGGGCCGGTCACGGCGTCACCGCCGGCGAAGATCCACTCGACACTGGTCCGGCCGGTGGCACGGTCGGCCTTGAGCCAGCCGTTCTGCAACTCGACCTGCAGGTCGCCGATGAGGGCGGCCGCGTCGAGTGACTGGCCGATAGCCGCGATCACTTGGTCACATTCGAGCGCGAAGTCCGGATTGCGACCGGCGACCGGACGCCTCCGCCCGCTCTTGTCGTAGTCGCCGAGGGCCATCCGCCCGCACAGCACGCCGGCCACTTTGCCGGACTCGTCCCGGAGGATCTCTTTGGGCGCGATGAGCGGAAGAACCGTGATACCTTCCTCGTCGGCAGCGATGATCTCCTCGGCCCAAGCCGGCATCTGATCACGCTGGCGGCGGTACAGAATGGTCACATGGTCCGCGCCGAGGCGCCGAGCGGTCCGCGCGGCGTCGATGGCCGAGTTACCGCCACCGATCACGGCCACTTTTTTGCCGACCTTCACCGATCCATGAACGTTGTATTCGCGGAGGAACGACAACGCCTCGCTGACGCCTTCGCCTTCCTCGCCGGGGATTCCCAGGACGGTTCCGTCCGGAGCTCCCACACCCAGGAAGACGGCTTCGTAGCCCTGGGCTTTGAGATCGGCGAGCGTGAAGTCGCGCCCGAGGAGCCTGCCGGTCTGCAGGTCTGCGCCGAGGTTCTGGATCATGCTGATTTCGGCGCCGAGCTCTTCGCGGGGAAGGCGATAGGCGGGGATGGCCTGCACGAGCATGCCGCCCGGGCTCGGTTCCTTCTCGAAGATGGTCGGCTTGTATCCCAGACGGGTGAGGAAGTAGGCGCAGGAAAGCCCGGCGGGGCCGCTACCGATGATGGCTACCTTCTTGGCCGCGTTCTCGGCATTCTCACGCACCTCGGGGACCTGGACCTCCTCTTCCCGCTCGGTCATGAAGCGCTTCAGGCTCCGGATGGCAACCGGTTCGTCGAGGTCGGCCCGCTGGCACTTGCTCTCGCAGGGATGGAAGCATACCCGGCCGCAGATGCTGGCAAGCGGGTTCCGCTCCCTGTGGAGCCGCAGGGCTTCGTCGAAGCGCTGCTCGCCGATTAAGGCGACAAAACCGGGAACAAAGACGCCGGCGGGGCAGGCGTTGGTGCACCGGGCCGTGAACATCGACGAGCAGACGCCGGCTTCGCAGTAATGGTCCTTGATGTGGGCTTCGTATTCGTGACGGAAATGGCGGATGGTCGAGAGGACCGGGTTGGCGGCCGTCTGACCGAGCCCGCACAGAGCGGTATCCTGAATGGTCCGGCCCAGTTCCTCGAGTGTCTCGATGTCGCCTTCGACGCCCTCGCCGTTGCAGATACGGGTGATGATCTCGAGCATCCGCTTCGTGCCTACTCGGCAGGGCGGGCATTTGCCGCAGCTCTCGTCTTGGATGAAGTCGAGGAAGTAGCGCGCCACGTCGACCATGCAGCTATCGTCGTCCATGACGATGCAGCCGCCCGATCCCATGATGGCCCCCAATTCCTGAAGGGACTCATAGTCGACCGGCACGTTGAGGTTCGACTTGGGGATACAGCCACCGGAAGGTCCGCCAAGCTGGACGGCCTTCAGTTCCTTGTCTCCCGGGACACCGCCACCGATCTCGTACACGATCTCGCCGAGCTGCACACCGATGGGCACTTCCACCAGGCCGGCGTGTTGGATGGCGCCACCCAGCGCGAAGACCTTGGTGCCCTTGCTCTTCTCCGTGCCGGTGCTCGCGTACCACTCGGCCCCCTTGAGGATGATCGGAGCGATGTTCGCAAAGGTCTCGACGTTGTTGAGGACGCTGGGTTTGTCCCAGAGGCCTTTCACCGACGGGAATGGGGGGCGCGGGCGCGGTTCGCCGCGGCCGCCCTCTATGGACCTCATGAGAGCGGTCTCTTCGCCGCAGACGAAGGCGCCCGAACCCATACGGATCTCGAGGTCGAAGCTAAAGCCCTTGCCCATGATGTTTTCGCCGAGGAGGCCCATGTCGCGAGCCTGATTGATGGCGAACTGGAGGCGTTCAACGGCCAAGGGATACTCGGCGCGCAGATAGACGAAGCCCTGGGAGGCGCCGATGGCGTAGGCGCCGAGCAACATGCCCTCTATCAGGCTGTGCGGGTCGCCTTCGAGCACCGAGCGATCCATGAACGCGCCCGGGTCGCCTTCGTCGGCGTTGCAGAGGATGTACTTGACGTCGGATTCGGTCTGCCGGGCGAATTTCCACTTGAGACCGGTGGGGAAGACGGCGCCGCCGCGGCCGCGCAGGCCGCTGCGGAGCACTTCGTTCACCACGTCGGCCGGCGTCATCTCGGTGAGGGCCTTCGCCAGCGCTTGATACCCCTCGCGGGCAATGTATTCCTCGATCTTCAGCGGGTCGATAATGCCCGAGTTCCGCAGGACGATCTTGACCTGGCGGTTGAAGAAATCGACGTCGGTCATTTCGGCGACGGTCCTGTCGGTGCCGGGAGCATGGCTCACGAGGCGTTCGACGATGCGACCCTTGAGCAGGTGTTCCTCAACGATCTCGCGGACATCCTCCACGTGAACGTTCTGATAGAAGACACCATCCGGGTATACGAGCACGACCGGCCCGACCGCGCAAGGTCCGAGGCAGCCGGTCTCGATGACCTGGTTTTCCCTGTTCACGCCCAGGTCTTCGAGTTCCTTGGTGAAGGCGGCGCTTACCTCGAGTGCGCCGGAGGCGATACAGCCGCCCCCGGTGCAGATAAGGACTTGATTCGTGATCTGATCCATAACAGATTTCCCTTTTACGACGACTTGACTAGGTAAGCGGATACGGGAATGCCGCCCATGAGATGCGATGTCACGATTTCGTGCACCTTGGCCCGACCCTCGAGGTGCCCATAGTGGTAAGACCTGCCGTCGGGAGTCTGGACGGTCGCCATGGGTTCCATCTCGCACAGGCCGGCGCAACCGGATTGGTGGATGGTCACATTGTCGAGTTTCGCTTCGGCGATCTCGGTGAGGAAGGCAGCCACCACTTCTCTGGCGCCAGCAGCAATGCCGCAGGTGCCCATGTGGACGGTCACCTGCGTCTCCTTGCGGCCGTCGCGCAGGTCGATGCCGGCCTTGGCCTTCTCGGCCAGCGCCTTGAGCTGGTCGGGGCTGGTGATCCTGTCGGCCATGGTCAGGCGCTCCTTTCGGCGGCCACGGGCTCCGGGGCGTACTGGGCGAGGATCTCGCCGATACGCTTGGGCTTCACCCGGTGATGGACGTCGTCGTCGACGGTGATCACGGGTGCGAGGCCGCAGGCGCCGAAGCAGCGCGCGATCTCGAGGGAGAACTCCCGGTCCTCCGTCGTGCCGCCGATGTCGATCCCGAGCTCCTTCTTGAAGGCCTCGAGGACCTGCACGGCGCCGCGCACGTAACAGGCGGTGCCGAGGCAGATCCGGATGAGGTGCTTGCCGCGCGGTACGGTCGTGAAGAACGAGTAGAAGCCGACCACGCCGGCGACTTCGCTGTAGGGCTTGCGCAGCTCACGCGCGATGTGCTTGAGGGCCACCTCGGGCAGGTAGCCGAAGATGCCCTGCGCGAGTTGAAGGACCGGGATGAGCGCGCCCGGCTTGCCCTTGTACTCGGCGATGACCGCGTCGAGGCGCTCGAGGAGTTCCTCCTCGGTCGGCTCTTCCGTGCAGCACGTGCACGATCTCACCTGTTCAGTCATGCGTTCTCCTCCGTTGTCGTCC
>ENA-ORXD01001568-ORXD01001568.1-sediment-metagenome-genome-assembly--contig:-NODE-1568-length-18136-cov-2.948059_pt1 | contig 18136 bp, 21 predicted proteins | sample MGYA00237862_ERZ511471 | MGnify/ENA metagenome assembly ERZ511471
GGGGGCGCGGTCCTTCTGGTCGCCGGTCTGATGATCACCTTCTTCTTCTCCCACCGCCGGTTCCGGATCATCCTGGAGGAGGAGAACGGAAAAAGCCGGATCGGCCTCGCCGGTTCGAGCAATCGGGACCCGGTGGGTCTGGAAAAAGAGATGAACCAATTGCTGGCGGAGATCGGAAGGGCGGAGGGGCGGTCATGAGCGATACGCAGATCCTCAGCGGGGTGACCTTTGTCTACCTGCTCTCGTTTCTGTTGTACCTGGTACGGATGGTCCGGGGGCGGGGGTTCTGGGGTAGCGCGGCCTCCTGGGTCGCCCGGATCGGGTTCCTCCTGCACACGGCCGCCCTGCTGCTCCGCTGGAAGACCTCCTACGACCTCGGGATCGGCCATGCCCCGCTCGCGAACCTTTACGAGTCGCTCATCTTCTTCGCCTGGGCGGTCCTGCTGCTCTACCTCATCATCGAGTGGAAAACGCGCAGCCACAGCCTCGGCGCCTTTGTGATCCCCGTCGCCTTTCTCCTGCTCGCCTTCGCCTCGATCTCCCCCGGCGTCAGCGACCGGATCCAGCCTCTCATCCCGGCGCTGCAGAGCAATTGGCTCACCGTCCATGTCCTCACCTGCTTCCTGGGGTACGCCGCCTTCACGGTGGCCTTCGCCCTGGGGATCATGCACCTGCTCTGGGGAAAAGCGAGCAACAACCGCAAGGAGGAAGTGGGGTTTCTCCGCCTGATTCCGGCCGTTGAGGCGATCGAAGAACTCCTCCAGCAGAGCGTCGTCCTGGGATTCGTCCTGCTGACACTCGGGATCATGACCGGTTCGGTCTGGGCACACTACGCCTGGGGCGCCTACTGGAGCTGGGACCCGAAGGAAACCTGGTCGCTGATCACCTGGATCGTCTACGCGGTCATGCTCCACGCCCGCTCCGTCCGGGGCTGGCGCGGCCGGCGGATGGCCTGGACGGCGCTGGTCGGTTTCGCCTCGGTCCTCTTCACCTACCTCGGGGTGAACTACCTGGACAGCCTTCACAGCTACATCCTGTGACGGGTTGAGAAATTGGAAAGAAACATTCGTGGAAAATCGGAGGAAACCATGCGACTCATGAATCGATTCGTCATTACGCTGATCGCCGCAGGGGCCCTGCTTTGCCCGGCCGTTTTGGCCTCGGCGCAGGATCCCGCGCCGAGGCCTGATCTGGTCGTCGACAAGATCTCCCTGAATCCCTCGGGGAATATCGTCGTGGTCATCCGCAACGCGGGCCCGGGGACCCTGCCCGACAAGACGTGGGCCATGGAAGCAGGGCAGGCCGCGGCCGCCTGTTTCGTGATCATGATCGGGGTGGAGTTCGTTGACTACGTAACCCTCGGGGCTGTGGATCCGAACCGGACCCTGAAAAACCCCGGCGGGTCGATCACGTACACAAGCCCCTTACGGATCCAGCAGCCCACGGCGGTCCGGGTCTGGATCGACCCGACGGAGCAGATCGAAGAGGCCAGCGAGGCCAACAACATCAAGCAGATGCTTTTGAAGCCGGAACCGGTCAAGTGACCGTGCTGGTTCCCGAACCCTGGCCCGCCACGCGGGAGTGTGTCGCATGAAGCAGAAGATATTCGTGGTCGATGCCTTCACGGACAGGCCCTTCGGGGGCAATCCCGCCGCCGTGTGCATCCTGAAAGAGCCCCGTGACGACGGGTGGAGGCAGGACGTGGCCCGGGAGATGAACCTGTCCGAAACGGCCTTTCTCGAAAAACGCCCCGACGGGAGCTACACGCTGCGATGGTTCACCCCCGCCGTCGAGGTCGATCTCTGCGGCCACGCCACCCTGGCGAGCGCCCACATCCTCTGGGAGTGCGGCGATCTCGAAGCGGGCGAAAGAGCCCTGTTCCACACCCGGAGCGGCGTCCTGTCCGCGATGAGGCAGGGCGACTGGATCGAGATGGATTTCCCCTCCGAGCCGGAAAAAGCCGCCGAGGCGCTCCCCGGGCTGATCGACGCCCTCGGGGTGAAGCCCCTGTACGTGGGACGCAACCGCTTCGACTATCTGATCGAAGTGGACGGTGAAGATGCCATTCGTAGTCTCGCCCCCGACATGACGCGCCTGAAAAAGGTGGACATGAGGGGGGTCATCGTCACGAGCCGCAGCCGGTCGGCCGGTTATGACTTTGTCTCGCGCTTTTTCGCGCCCGCTGTCGGCGTGGACGAGGACCCCGTGACGGGGTCGGCCCACTGCTGCCTCGGGCCCTACTGGGGAGAGAAACTCGGGAAGACGTCCCTCATGGCCTGCCAGGCCTCGCCGCGGGGGGGCATCCTTCGCGTCGCGATGCTGGGCGACCGCGTGCTGATCGGCGGTCAGGCGGTTACCGTACTGCACGCAGATCTGCTGTCGGGATGAGGGGATGTGCGATTGTCCCGCTGCTTCGAGGAAATGAAGATAGGAAGATCGGAAGCCAGGAAGAGCGGACAGGAAAAAGAAGACTTCATCCATTTCTGCGCCTCAGCTCTTCCTCACTTCCTCACTTCATAATCGCATGGCTCTGGCGTCATTGAAAATGCGTGCTGGCCTCATAAGGTGACCGTGATGGGGTAAGCTTGAGCAGGCCCTCTCTTTTCATCGGGACTTCGGGATTCCACTATCCGGACTGGCGGGGCTCCTTTTATCCGGTCAAACTGGCCGCACGGGAATACTTGAGATACTACAGCGCCCGGTTCCGGAGTCTCGAAATCAACAGCACCTTCTACCGCCTCCCGCTCGAGTCGACCCTGGCCCGTTGGCGTGACGTCACACCCGAGGGATTCCTGTTTGCCGTCAAGGCCAGCCGAACGATCACCCACATCAAGCGGCTCGATGAACCGGAAAAAACCGTTGGGCCCTTTCTGGACCGTATCCGTTGCCTGGGCGCGAAGATGGGCCCAATTCTCCTGCAGCTTCCTGCACGATTCCAATTCGACGGAGACAAGTTAGAATCGTTCTGTAAAGTATTGTGCAAGGATGTTCAGTATGTCTTCGAGTTCCGAGATCCCGGCTGGTTTCGGACGGAGACCTGTGATATTTTAAGTCGGTACAAGATCGCTTTCTGCATTTATGACTTTGCCGGGATCCAGTCGCCCGAACCGGTAACGGCCGACTTTGTTTATGTGCGGCTTCACGGGCCCCTGAAGGAGCCATACCGAGGCGCCTATCCCCACGTGTTTCTCAGGGAGCGGGCCGGAAAAATCCTCCGATGGCTGAGCGAGGGCAGGGCGGTCTATGTTTTCTTCGACAACACGATGGAAGGCGATGCCGTGAGGGATGCCAAGAAACTGATTGAAATCATTGGGCTGGAGACAGACCCTGAGAAAGTGCATTAAGGGATGAAAGAGGAAAGACGCAGCGGGGTTCTCCTGCACATAACCTCCCTGCCGTCGCGCTTCGGTATCGGCGACCTGGGACCCGAGGCTTACCGGTTCGCCGATTTCCTCCACAGAGCCGGTCAGCGCCTCTGGCAGATGCTGCCCCTGTCGCCGACGGACGTGCGGATGGGGAATTCGCCCTACAGCAGCTCGTCGGCATTTGCCGGAAACCCCTTGCTCGTGAGTCCCGAGAGACTTGTCGAGGAGGGGTTTCTGGTCAAGAGCGACCTCTCCGGAGCGCCCCGATTCCCGGCGGGTCGCGTCGACTACCGCCTTGTCGTCGCCTGTAAGGAAAAAATGCTGAACGAGGCCTGGCGGCGGTTCTCGGCCTGTGCAGGAAGCCGACGATACGATTACGAGGCCTTTTGCAGGAAAGAGCAATACTGGCTCGATGAGTACTCCCTTTTCAAGGCCCTCAAGGCGGTTTTCGGCAGGAAGTCCTGGACCCGATGGCCGGAAGAGTTTCGCACCCGGAAGATCAAGATCCTGGGACCGCAGATCCGGGAAATCGCCCCCCTGATCGAGGAAGAAAAGTTCCGGCAGTATCTTTTTTCCCGCCAGTGGGCCCCCCTCAAGGATTACTGCGCCGGTCTCGGGGTTTCCGTCATGGGCGATTTGCCCTATTATGTCCATCACGAAAGCGCCGATGTGTGGGGCAACCCCACTCTTTTCAAGCTGGATGGGGAAGGTCGGCCCGAATATGTAGCCGGCGTTCCGCCCGACTACTTCAGCCGGACAGGACAGCTCTGGGGGAATCCCGTGTACGACTGGGGCGCCCACAAGAAAAGCCGATTTGCCTGGTGGGTCTCCCGGGTCCGTCACAACCTGCAACGATTCGATCTCATCCGGATCGATCACTTCCGGGGCCTCGTTTCGTACTGGGAAGTTCCCGCGGGAAGCAGGACCGCTGCGCGGGGGAAATGGGTGCCCGCGCCTGTCGATGATTTTTTCAGGACGCTCACGAGAAAGGTCCCGCAACGTGCACTGGTTGCAGAGGACCTGGGGTACATCACCCCGGAGGTCCGTGCCTTTCTAGACCGGGTCGAACTGCCCGGGATGCGGGTCCTTCTCTTCGCATTCGGCACCGACACCGGCCCCAATCATCATGCCCCTCACAACCACAACAAGCGTGATTTCGTTTACACGGGGACCCACGACAACAACACCGCCAGGGGCTGGTTCGAGAGGGATACGGAAAAGAATGAAAGAGACAGGTATTTTGCTTATCTGGGCTCCAGGATTCCGGCAGGGCGCGTCCACGAGGCGATGATCCGTCTTGCCATGATGTCCGTAGCCGAAACGGCCGTCATCCCCATGCAGGACCTGCTGGGCCTGGGCGAAGAGGCCCGCATGAACCGGCCCTCCGGGAAGGGAGGCTACTGGCGCTGGCGCCTTCTTCCGGGGCAGCCCGACCGGCGTTTGGAGCATTGGCTGCTGGAGATGACGGCAACCTATGGAAGGGCAAAATAGACAGGGTATAGGGTTTTCATGTTTGGTAATCGGGTTACGCTGTTCAAACTGTTGGGCTTCGAGGTCAAACTCGATTCCAGCTGGATCATCCTGGCCATTCTCATCACCTGGTCGCTTGCGAAAGGGGTCTTTCCCGCCTACTTCGAGGACATGCCGGCAGCGAACTACTGGGCGATGGGCGTCGCCGGTGCCGTGGGGCTTTTTCTCTCCATCATCTTCCATGAGCTCAGCCACTCGCTGGTGGCCAGGCGTTTCGGCATTCCCATGAAAGGGATCACCCTTTTCATCTTCGGGGGGGTGGCCGAGATGAGCGAAGAGCCTCCCAGTGCGAAAGCCGAGTTTCTCACGGCCATCATCGGCCCCGTTTCCAGCTTACTGATCGCGGCGGTGTTCTACGGCATCCTCCAGGTCGGAGAGTATTCCGGCTGGCCCGTGGCGATCAACGGAGTCCTGTTCTACCTGGTCTGGGTCAATGTCATCCTGGCCCTGTTCAATCTCCTGCCCGCCTTTCCGCTGGACGGGGGCAGGGTGCTGCGGTCCATCCTCTGGAGCTGGAAGAGGGATCTTCACTGGGCGACGATGGTTGCCTCCCGGGTCGGCTCAGCCTTTGGCATCCTGTTCATTGCGCTGGGGCTCTGGGAGATCATCGAGGGAAATTTCATCGGGGGCCTCTGGCAGGCGATGATCGGTCTCTTCCTGCGTGGTCCCGCCCGGTCATCGTACCGGCAGGTTGTCACCCGCGACGCCCTGTCGGGGCTCAAGGTGAGGCGCTTCATGGCCCAAAACCCCGTCACCGTCCCGCCCGGCATTACCCTGCAGGTATTTGTGGATGAGTACCTCTACCGAACCCATCACCAGATCTATCCCGTCTTGAGGGACGGGGAACTGGTCGGATGTCTCACGGTGCGGGCGCTCAAGGATGTCCCCCGGAAAGAGTGGTCCCATCGGCTTGTGGGGGAGCTGGCCACGCACTGCGAAGACGCGACCGTGATCGGTCCGGACACGGAGGCCCTGGCTGCCCTCAACGTCATGAACGAGACGGGCAACAGCCGCCTCATGGTTGTCGAAAACGGAAGCCTGACAGGCATCGTGACGCTGAAGGATTTGATGGAGGTGCTGGCGTTGAGGATGGAGATCGAAACTTCCAGATAGTGGGAAGAAGTGCTTGAGTGCGTTAGTGCCTGAGGAAAGAAAAACAGCGACATTCGTTCACTTCAACACTCACACACTTGGACGCTCATTCCCTTTCTTTCACGGCCGGATAAATGCTTTCCAGCCGGCCAGGATGGAGCCGGGGGAAAAATCGAAAGCTCCCGAGAGCTCGGCCACGGGTGTGAAGCCGCATTCGGCGCATCGAACCTCCCCCCGGCTTCGGACATAGCATCCCCGGGTAATCGATCCGTCGGGGTCCACATTGGCCAGGAGCCGGTCGCGACACGTCCAGCCGTTGTTGATCATTTTCTCGAGGGCTCGTCTCGAATTGAGGATCGGGTAACCTCGGGCCTTGAGCCGGATCACGCTCCGGATGGCCTCCTCCCGTTCGGCAGGAGCAAGTGCAAGGCTCTCCTCTCCCTGCCCATAGGGGTAGAAGAGCTGGACCGTTACGCCGCGAACCGCCGGTCTGTACTCCAACTGACCAAGAAGCCGTCCCAGGTCCCGCCAGTTCTCCCGGTTCATCGTGAAATGGACAAGCAGCTTTCCCTGTGTCGACTTTTCGAGATTCTCCCAGACCCTGTCGAAGGAATCGCTCCGGAGACGGTCGTGCGTTTCCTTCATCCCGTCGAGGCTCACCCAGAGGACATCGACGGGCACGTCGAGGGGAAGGGTCCCGTTCGTGGTTGCCGCCGTGCAGAGAAAGCGCCGCCGGGCGTAGCGGACCAGGTCGCTGAACGTCCGTGTGCCGTCGGTCCACAACAGGGGCTCTCCCCCTTCGAAGACGACGATCCGGCATCCTGCGCGATGGAGCGCATCGAGGGCCGCCGTGGCGGATTCCCAGCGGATGTGCGCCCGGAGCGCATCTTCCCGCCTGTGGTAGGGGCATGGGGCGCATCGCAGGTTGCAGCGGTAGGTGAGCTTGAAACTCGCAAGAAGCGGGAGATCCCGGCGCAGGACTTTTCTCTGGAAGAAAAAGCCGGTGAGCCCCATTAACCTTTCAAGCGCTGTGCGGGGCAGTGCGATGTGAGTGTGACCCATGCAGTGTTCTTCCTCGGGCAGAGGCCAAGAGCGCGGCCTTGGACGACTATATCGGAACTGGCCGGAAGGATCAAAGCCTTTTCGGGAGTATTTCGGGGCCGGCTGCACGGGGACCACAGGGATCTACGGTTGTTCTTCTCCGGTTGTTTTTGTTATCATGAACCACATCTGGATTCAGCGCACCGTATCAACGCACACAAGGAGGACCATCATGGAAGAATGGATCATTGCAAGCGGACTCACGAGGCGTGAATTCGTTAGGGCATCCCTGATGGGAACGGCTGCACTGGCTTTTTCCTATGCAGGGTTCCCGACGGTCGTTTCAGCGCAGACACAAGGCCCCTTCAAACTGCCGCCTCTTCTGTACGCGGAAGACTCCCTGGCGCCGGTCATCTCGGCCCGTACGATCCGTTTCCACTACGGGAAGCATCATCGGGCGTATGTCGACAACCTGAACGGCCTCGTGAAGAACACCCCCTACGAGAAGATGAGCCTCGAGGACGTCGTTAAGGCCGCTGCGGCAAGTTCGGGGCAGGCTGCCGTCTTCAACAACGCCGCCCAGGTCTGGAATCACACCTTCTACTGGGACTCCATGAAGCCCGGAGGGGGCGGAAAGCCGGCGGGTGAAATCGGCAGGCGGATCGAGAAGGGTTTCGGAAGCTACGAAAACTTCCGGAAGGAATTCGTCGGAGCGGCCCTGGGGCAGTTCGGAAGTGGATGGGCGTGGCTCGCGGCGGACGGCAAGGCCCTCAAGGTGGTGAAGACGCCGAATGCGGAGAACCCGATCACGCAGGGACTCAAACCGTTGCTGACGATCGATGTCTGGGAGCACGCGTACTACCTGGATTACCAGAACCGTCGGAAGGACTACGCGGAGGCTTTTCTGGATAACCTGGTGAACTGGGCCTTCGTGGAGAAGAACCTCCCGAGGTAGCCGGAAGATTCGAGTCAAAAAACGTCGACCGGACAGATCCGGGATGTCGAGAGAGGTCCCTGCGGAGTTTTCTATTTCGCGTAGAGAGGTTCCTGGTTTTTCTCCACCCGCCGGATGTTGTCGGCCACCACTTGTACGATGCTGGCGATGGAAACATCCGTCGACCCGCCGATGTGCGGCGTCGTAAAGACATTGTGCCTGAAGATCGGATCCTTCGGATCGACCGGTTCCTCCCAGTATACATCGAGCCCCGCCCCGGCAATCTGTCCCATGGCGAGGGCTTTCTCCAGCGCAGCCCGATCCACGATTCCGCCCCGTGATAAATTGATGAGAAAGCTGCCTCTTTTCATGGAAGCGAAGGACTTTTGGTTCATCAGGTTGCGACTTTCCGCGGAAAGGGGAAGGCTCAGAACGACGAAGTCCGAAAGGCCGAGAAGCCGTTCGAGATCCTGCGGGCCGCCTGCCCAATCGAGCCCCAGGTCCGTTGCTGCCGTCCCGGGATCGCCCCGCTTGATCCCAATCAGCCGGACGTCGAAAGCCCGGAGCCGTTTTATAAGGGCCTTGCCGATACCGCCCAGTCCCACGATCCCGACGGTTTTTCCCATCAGGGTCGTGCCGCGCGGCTCACCGATTTTGCGATTCGCGAAACTGGCTGCCATGCCCCGGAAATTGCGGGCAAGCCCGATCATCATGAAAATTCCCAGCTCAGCCACGGAATCGGCATTGGGGCAGCTGTCCGTGGGGACGTTGGCAACCCGGATACCCCGCTTCCTCGCTGCCTCGATGTCGACCCCTTCGAGGCCTGAACCGACCTGCTGGATCAGCCTCAGCCGATCGGCCGTGGCGAGAAGCGGCTCCGTGACGCGGGACATGGTCGGGATCACGACGTCATAGCCGCGAAGGCTCTCCAGCACATAATTCCCCAGAGGAACCAATTCGTGCCCGGGCAGTGCTGCCCGGAGGAGGCCGAGGGCACCTCCCCATGCGTTTTCGGGGGCCGCAAAACAGATTTTCATCATTCCTTCCTCTTTTGTTTCTGAATATCCGCAAAGGGGCGGGAATGTCCAGTGAAAACGAAGTGGTGCTGTTTCGCGAAATATGATAGCGTCATGCGGCCGAAGAGTCATGAATCGCCATGACGGGGACCGGGAAATGTGAAGGATGAATCGACCATGAATCCACAGCCGAGGGACGAGCGTCCCTGGGGGTATTTTGATGTCCTCCTGGAGGATGCGGAGCACAAGGTGAAGCGGATTGTGGTCCATCCCGGAAAGCGCCTCAGCCTCCAGAGGCACCGGCACCGGGACGAGCACTGGATGATCGTCTCCGGGGAGGCCCTGTTGACATTGAACACGGACGAAATCATTTTGCAGCAGGGGCAGTCCGTCGATATCCCCAGGGGCACCCTTCACCGTGTCCAGAACACGGGGAAGACGGAACTGGTGATCGTGGAGGTCCAGACGGGGGATTACTTCGACGAAAACGATATCGAACGCTTCGAGGACGATTACGGCCGGGTTTGAAAGCCACAAGCGATCCAGGGAGCCAGGAAACGGGAATGTCTGGTCTTGAAAAGAGTCTTGTGGCCGTCATCATGGCGGGGGGCATGGGGACGAGGTTCTGGCCGCTCAGCATCCCGCAGAAGCCCAAGCAGTTCATCACCCTCTTTGGCGATCGGAGCCTCCTGCAGATGAGTTTCGACAGGCTGCGGGGGCTGGTCCCGCCCGAACGGATCCTGGTGCTCACGAATGCCGCACACGCTGCGCTCACCCGGGAGCAGCTCCCGGAGCTGCCTGAGGGACATGTCATCGGCGAGCCAGTCCGCCGCGATACAGCGGCCGCCGTGGCGCTTGCGGCCTTCCTGGTGCGTGAACGTTTCGGGGACAGCGTCATCCTCACGCTCACGGCCGACCACCTGATCGAGCCGACGGAGCTCTTCCAGAGAAACCTGGTTTCGGCGGCCAGGCAGGTCGCCGCCGAAAACGTCTTTTATACTTTCGGGATCAAGCCCACCTATCCCGCCACGGCTTACGGCTACCTCGAAACCGGTGCATCCCTTGGCGACGAAGGCGGGATCGAGCATTTCGAGCTCCGGCAGTTCAGGGAAAAGCCCGACCTCGAGACGGCCCGGCGCTATATCGAATCAGGCCGGTTCCTGTGGAACTCGGGAATGTTCGTCTGGAAGGCCGCGACGATTCTCGACGAGATCCGCACCTGGCTGCCCGGGCACCATGAAGCCCTGAAGCCTCTGGGAGGATACGACGGCACGCCGCAATGGCCGGGGGCTCTCGAAAAGGCCTTTTCAGCCATTCAGCCCATCTCCATCGATTACGGGGTCATGGAAAAGACCAAGACGCCGCTGCGCTGCGTGTCCGCGCGCTTTTCCTGGAGCGATGTGGGGGGCTGGCCGGCCCTGGGGGATCTGATCGCGAGGGATGAAAGGGGAAATGCCCTGCGGGGAAAGGTCAAGGCCCTCGACGCATCGGGCAATCTCGTGTTCTGCGAGATGCCCGATGAGACGGTGGCCCTTGTCGGCGTCGACGACCTGATCGTCGTCCGTGCGGGAAACCGGACTCTCGTGGCCCGAAAGGAGGATGTGGACAGGGTCCGGGAACTCGAAGACCTGTGACCGGGTCTTGATCCGGCAGATTCCTCAGTCTGCCCCGCCCTTGCGAAGGCCTTTCAGGTGACGGGTCCCGTCATCTTGCGATTCTCACCCTCAGGTTTTCTCGATGGTCATCATCCCGCCTTCCACGTGGGCGCGCAGTTCCTTGAGCAGCATGGCGAGTTCCTTCTGCCGCTGTTCGTGGAACTCCTGCCAGATCTTCCTGCAGGACTCGCACTTCACCTTATCCAGGTCTTTCATGTAGGTGTCGTACCGGTAGATGCTTCTGGCGATGATGGTAATCGTTTCCATGAGATTGTAGTCATGATTCTCCAGCATGACGGACCTCCTTTCCGGTGCTGATGGTTGAACCGGGGGGTACAGGATCGTTACGCCTCAGGGATCGATGGTCGCAGGGATGTTGCCGCAGGAGGAGATCAAATCGCCGGAAGAGAGGCCGAAAGAGAGATTGTGCCGCCGCAGTCCCTGGGTTTTCAGCAAAAATCCCTGTACCATTATGTATCCATTCGAGGCGGTTCGGTCAAGGTTTTTTCCGCTCAAAATGCCCGCGGGCATTGCTTTTCGGGACTATTTCCGTTATAGTCCAAATCAAAAAAAACGGATTCGAGTGATTGATGATCGCCATCGTTGATTATCGGGCAGGAAACCTGACCAGCGTTGCCCGCGCCCTTCGGAGTCTGAACGTTCCCTGTGTCATCACGGATCGTGCTGATGAACTCCGCCGCGCCGATCGCGTCATTTTCCCGGGAGTCGGGGCTGCCGGGGAGGCCATGCGGAATCTCCGGGACTCGGGCCTGGATGGATGTATCCGCGAGATCGCCGAGTCGGGTAAACCCCTTCTCGGAATTTGCCTGGGCACCCAGATCATCTTCGAAACCAGCGAAGAGGATGACAGGACCGCCTGTCTCGGCATCATTCCCGGCGGCGTCAAGCGGTTCCCCGGGGGCCTGAAGGAGAAAGACGTTCCCCTCAAGATCCCGCACATGGGCTGGAACCGTGTTCAATTCAGGGGGAAGCACCCGCTGTTCGAGGGCATACCCGGAAATGCCGAGTTCTACTTTGTGCATTCCTACTACCCGGCGCCCTCGGAGGACTCGAGCATCGTCGGGGAAACGGAATACGGCATTCGTTTTGCCTCTGTCGTGTCGCGGGGCAGTCTCGTGGCGGTCCAGTTTCACCCCGAGAAAAGCGGTCGTTTCGGACTGAGGATCCTTGAAAACTTCAGCCGCTGGGAGGGCAGCCATGCTCAGTAAGCGGATCATTCCCTGCCTCGATGTGAGGGACGGGAAGCTGACCAAGGGGATCAAATTCAAGGGGAACATCGATATCGGCGATCCCGTGGAGGTGGCCCGCCGTTACTACGAACAGGGCGCCGACGAGATCGTCTTTTATGACATCACCGCCTCATCGGAGGGACGCGATATCATGATCGACGTCGTGAAGCGGGTTGCCGAGACGATCTTCATCCCCTTCTCGGTGGGAGGGGGCATCCGGACCCTCGAGGACATGCGCAGCGTCATCCTGGCGGGTGCGGAAAAAGTCAGCGTCAACTCCGGCGCCGTGGAGAATCCGAAGATCATCAGCGAAGGCGCCGTTGCCTTCGGCTGCCAGTGCATTGTGCTGGGGATGGACGTGAAGAACGTCGAGAAAAGTGCGAAGATCCCCTCGGGCTACGAGATTGTCATCCAGGGCGGAAGGAAGTATATGGGGATCGACGCCCTGTGGTGGGCCAGGGAGGCGGAGAACCTCGGGGCAGGGGAGATCTGCCTGAATTCCATCGACGCCGACGGGACCCAGGAAGGCTACGAGTTGGAGCTCACCCACCTGATCACGACGAATGTGAAGATTCCCGTCATCGCGTCGGGAGGGGCGGGAAAGAAAGAGGATCTTCTGAACGTTCTCACGAAAGCAAAGGCCGATGCGGCCCTCATCGCCTCCATCGTTCACTACGGAACCTACACGATCGCCGAGTTGAAGGAGTACCTCTCCGGAAACGACGTGAAGGTGCGGGAGATCTGGTAGAAGCCGCAAGCCGCATAACAAGAAAATCCCCCTTTATAAAAGCGGGAAAGAGGGGGATTTCTCTTGTCCGGGTCACTGATCACTTTTTTTGTTAGAACTCCAGAAAATGATAACCCCACGGCTTGAGGTCCACGAAAAGCCCCGGATCCGTCATCTCATTGCCATCCCGTTCGAAGGCATCCCCCGATAGAAGATCGACAAGGCGCCAGGATCGCCCGGCAAGCTGCAGGCCCGGCATTCGAACGCGACCCTGGGACTGTCTTTCCCCCAGGTTGACGACAACCAGGTGATGCCTGCCGCCGCCGGCCCAACTCCAGGCCACGAGGTTTCTGAAACTTTCATTGTCCGGCCAGCCGGAGAGTGCGCACAGCCCCCATGAGGCCTCCCGGAATTGCGCATCCCTGACGGAATTGAGCAGGGTTCTGTAGAATCCACGAAGCTCGAGGTCCGGCGCTTCCTCCGGCAGGCGTCCGAGTTGGACAGGCAGCTTCATTTTGCGCCCTTCGAACTGGCCGTCGAAAAAAAGCGCTGCCCCCGGAAGGGTTGCGATGACCACCGCTGCGGCCCTGTTCTTCTCCGGATCGAAGGTTGCCGCGGCTCGCGGTTCGTCGTGGTTTTCGATGAAACGGACGAGCCTGTGTTGATAGGCCGGGTCGCCCGACAGGTGAAGCCGGATCGTTTCGGCGGACTCGTGGGTGAGCCGGTCGTAGAGGCGTTTGTCGTAGCAGTAATCGAAGCCCTGTTGCTGAAGTTCCCATTCGAGACCCCAGTAGGCCTCGGCGATGAATGCGAAAGAGGGGTAGCGCTCGCGAACCGCCTCGATGACCTCCACCCAGTATTCGTGCTGTGGCTCTCTGCCGGCACGGCTTCCCCACGTCTTGCGGAAGATCCGGTTGATGAGCAGCATCGACATGTCGCATCGCACCCCGTCGCACTGGTTCGCGATACCCAAGAGGGCGCCGACGGCGGCCTCTCTCAGGCCGGGGTGAAAGGCATTGAGCTGGGCCACGTCCTGCCAGGGAGGGTAGTTCGGGTCCCTGCCGCAGGCGAAGACGCGTCCTCCCGACTGGAAAAATTCCCCTGGCGCCCTGATCAGATCGGTTGCATCGCCCTGGATGATGAATTCGGGGCGCTCGGAAACCCAGTGGTGATCCAGGGCCACATGGTTGGGCACGAAATCCAGGATGAGATCGAGCCCGCAACCTGAAAGGGCCGTACGGGCCTTGTACAGGCCCTCGGGCCCTCCGAGGTGCGCATCCACGGTGTAATCCCGGATGCAGTAAGGCGACCCCGGGATGTCCGCCGGGGTAAAATCGGGAAGGGCCTTGCGATACTCCTCGAGAAGGGGCGGAAGGCTCCGGGCGAGCTTCATGCCGGCCGGGCTTCGCTGCCAGACCCCCATGAGCCAGACGGCATCGAATCCAAAGGAGGCGATGGCCTCCCACTCCTCTGCAGGGACGTTGGAGAGCGTGATGGAACTCTTGTGCCTGCGGCTCAGTTCCGCAAGCCAGGCCCATGTGTTGATCTCGTAGATCAGCGGCTGCTTGGGCAGGACGGGCATGAGGGCCTCCGGGAAGCAGTAATGGGTAATTGAGTAACTAAGTAATCGGGGATTGTAAATAAAGAAATACCCCAAGGAACCAATTACCGATCACCCGTTACTTCAATCCGAGGACGTCCTGCATGTCATACAGCCCATTTTTCTGCTTCACGATCCACTTCGCAGCGGCAATGGCCTCGCGGGCGAAGGTGTCCCGGATGAAGGAGCGGTAAATCAATTCCACGCCTGCGCCCATTTCGCTGAAGAGGGCGGGGCTCACATTGGGCACGAGGACGCAACGCGTCTTTTTCGACAGCTCGCGGATTCGATCCATCTCGTCGAGCATGAAGCCCATGGTCCCGATGACCATGGATGTCTTGTGCTCGGCGGCAATCCCGAGGTGGGCCAGGGAAGACTCCTTTTCCGTGAAATCGATGACGACGCAGCTGTCTTTGATGCAGTCTCTCAGGTTTTCAGAAATCGGCACGCCGAAGAAACCTTTGTGATGATATTCCCCGGCATCCCGCCCGATAGCGGAGCTGCCTTTCGAATCGACGGCGCCGATGAGCTCGATGCCGTCCGCTTCATATACGAACTGTACCAGCCTGCCGCCCATCTTGCTGCTCACACCCGTCACAATGGCCTTTACCATGTTTTTCCTCTTGTCCGGTCCGTATTGATTTCATCGACATGCCGGGCATTCCCGAAACGGGAGAGGCTCGATGCTTGCTGTATGTAAAAAATCGGCAGCGGGACCGGGCGGCCCACACGGGCCGACCGGTGAAGCCGTCCCCTATCTATACACCCGTTGACCGGGTTAACACAGCGCTTTATGTGAAACGGTTCGATGGGTTGGATACCATGAGGAATCTCTACGTTCATTCCGTCCCTGTCCGAGATTTCCGGACTCCGGCCGTATCGTGAGTGCTTACCTATGCTGTTTCCATTGAGCAATAGGGGTGCCAGGAAGGCGGTATTTTTATAAGTATATGATATTGCGTGTTAATAATCGATCCCATGGTGGCCGGCGATCATGGGAAGGATTACAAATATGTATAACCTGTCTTGCAGCATACAAAATCGTTTAAGCGCAATGCAGGCGCGGGGTCAAGCCCCCCGCGAAGGCCGGTGAGGGGTCTTGTGGGGGGATCCGGACTGAACGGAACTGGCCTGTGTCAATCCTGTATTTCTGGATCTTGTAGTTCACGATTCGCTGGGATGTGCCGAGTATGTTTGCCGCGCGGCGTTGATTGCCCTTCGTGCGTTTGAGCGCATCAAAGACCCATTCCCGCTCGTAGGCATCGACGCGTATCTTGAGATTTACCGGCTTCAGGGTTTCAATCTGTGTTTTCATGAGATGACCCCGGAGCCAGGGGCCCGGGCATCGGGCTTCAGGAAGAAGATGAGTTCTTCTGTCCCGAAACCCTATGCCCGGTTCTCGCTGTTTTTACCCTATTGCGGTGCCGCCCCGCTCGCTGGTGCGGATCCGGATGACGTCGGGTAGGTCCAGGACGAAAATCTTGCCGTCGCCGATTTCGCCCGTTCGGGCGCCCTTGGTGATGGCCTGGATGGTCGGTTCCACGAAATCCTCGTTGACGGCGATCTCGAGTTTCACCTTCTTCAGAAGACTTCCCACTTCCTTGGTGCCCCGGTAGACTTCGGTAACACCCATCTGCCGGCCCCGGCCGAGAACATTGGATACCGTCATGAGGTTCACATCAACCTCTTCCAGGGCCTTCATGACGTCGTCAATCTTGTGCGGCTTGATAATCGCGATGATGTATTTCATGTCTGAATCCTCCTAATCGACCAGGGTGTAGGCCGATTCGCTGTGCTGAGTCAGGTCGAGTCCGACGATCTCATTGGTCTTTTCCACCCGGACACCGATGAGGGCATCAACCAGCTTGAAGATGATCCAGGTCATGGCTGCAGCGAAGACCACGGTCACGGCGACGAGCATGCACTGGACAAGGAACTGCTGCGCCCCGCCGAAAAACAACCCGTTGGTGCCTGCGTCGTTTACGGCTTTCTCCGCGAAGAGCCCCGTGGCTAGGGTGCCCCAGATCCCGCCCACGCCGTGGACGCCGAAGACGTCCAGCGAGTCGTCGTATTTGAAGTAGGACTTCACCTTTGCGATGGCAAGGTAGCACAGGAAGCTGACGATGATGCCGATAAAAATGGCATTCATGGGGTTCACAAATCCGCAGGCCGGGGTGATGGCCACGAGTCCCGCTACGGCACCCGTTACGGCACCCAGCGCGGTCGGCGCCCCGTTCTGCTGCCATTCGATCAGGGCCCAGGTGAGCCCCGCGGCCGCTGTGGCGACGGTGGTCGTCACGAAGGCCAGGGCGGCGAGGTCATTGGCAGCCAGGGCGCTGCCCGCGTTGAACCCGAACCATCCGAACCACAGAAGCGCTCCACCCAGGACCGTGAAGGGCAGGTTGTGGGGGGCAAAGTGCTGTCGTTCCATACCGATCCTCTTGCCGATGAGAAGGGCCAGCACGAGGGCGGAGACACCGGAGCTCGTGTGGACGACGATGCCTCCTGCGAAGTCGAGAGCGCCGAAGTGTTTCAGCCAGCCGCCGGTTCCCCAGACCCAGTGTCCCAGGGGATCGTAAACGAAGGTCGCCCAGAGAACGGTGAATGCGAGGAATGCGGAGAACTTGATCCGCTCTGCATAGGTCCCGATGATGAGAGCCGGCGTGATGACCGCGAACATGCATTGAAAGATCATGAAGGCATAGTGCGGGATCGTCGCCGCGTAATCGGCGTTGGGCTGGCCGCCTACATTCCGGAGACCCAGCCAGTCGAGACCGCCTATGATCCCCTGGCCGGTGTCAGGGCCAAACGTCAGGGAGTAACCGAAGAGAATCCATTGAAGCGTAATGACGCAGAGTATGATCAGACACTGCATCAAAACCGAGAGTACGTTTTTCCTGCGCACGAGCCCGCCGTAGAAGAATGCCAGACCGGGCAAGGTCATGAGAAGAACGAGTGCCGATGACGTTAGCACCCAACCGGTATCGCCCGTGTTCATGATAATGACCTCCTGAAATGAAATTGTAGAATCGCTGAACAACCAATGAGCAATATGAATGCCAGGCGATAAAAGTCATGTAAGTATACGTAATAACAAGCATATGTGAAAACGAAGATCAGCAAACGCCTTATATATAGATACAATATTGTATGTATAAATTATAAATAATACACATATGTATTATTGAGTCATTGTATGAGCAATATTGGTCGTAGCGAAGGCATAATCTTCAGATATTGTATCATTACAGGTACATATGTTCTTGAAGGGTCGTATTAATATCCGATGGGGATCGATGCCTGGACAGTGGGGAATCTGCCCTGATCTCGTGTACATGATCCCGTTGGGCAAGGGGCGTCTGGTTCGATTAAAGAAACAGGGCCGTTTCCGGCCCTGCCCCCGTGGTCAGTATCAAGCTTCGCGATATGCAGGTCAGCCCTTACTGCGCTTTTTCCGTTCATCAATGTCGCCGGGATACATCATGGCATCCTGTCCCCGCTCTCGCGTCCGTATGCGGATCACCTCCTCCACGGGGCAGACAAAGATAAGCCCGTCGCCGGGTTCGCCGGTATAGGCCGATTTGAGAATGGCGTCGATGGCAGCCTCCAGGTTTCGGTCGCTCAGGACAATGTTGACCTGAATCTTGGGGAGCATATTGACTTGGTAGGTTCCCGCGCGTCCCACCAGTTGAATGCCTCCCTGGCGGCCGTGACCACGGACCTCGAAGATGTTCAGCCCCATGATGCCGATTTCGGCCAGGGCGTCTTTTACGTCGTTGACTTTATCTTCACGAATGATGGCTTCGATCTTTTTCAGCATGGCATGATCTCCAGGGAGGAAAATATATCATTTGCAATGGCGATTGTCTGGGGGATGGAGGGCTACGAATAGGACCTCTCCCCGTGGGAACTGATATCTAGACCCA
>ENA-ORXD01001570-ORXD01001570.1-sediment-metagenome-genome-assembly--contig:-NODE-1570-length-18132-cov-4.867904_pt1 | contig 18132 bp, 14 predicted proteins | sample MGYA00237862_ERZ511471 | MGnify/ENA metagenome assembly ERZ511471
CGTGGTGTTTCCGGATTTCCTTTTGGGACCGAACCAAAGTTGGAATAGGAAAGCATGGCAATGACCGGTTCGATGTTGAATCGGCGAACGGTTCGGTTGACCAGCAATGTGGTTGCCATCAGTGTTTCGGCATTCGGCTCGGAGTTGACGGTGGTATCCGCCAGGAATATCGGTCCTCTTTTGGTCATCACCATGTACATTCCGGCAATATGTCTTCCCGGATTATTGGTGCCAATAATGCGCAATGCCGGCCGAATGATGTCGGAATATTTGGTCGAATAGCCTGAAATAAAAGCGTCTGCATCACCCATTTCTACCATCATAATACCAAAATGGTCGCGATTGTACATTCGGTCCGTGGCTTCCTGTAAGGTCAAACCTTTTCGTTGTCGTTTTTCAAAAAGTACTTTGGCATATTCTTCCCGACGGCAAGCTTCTTCTTTTCCAAAGAATTCAATGATGGTAGCTCCTTCAATGTCGATATTATTTTCATTTGCCAGCCGCAGAATTTTTTCCTTGTTCCCCAAAAGAATCGGGGTGGCAATTTCTTCATGCAGCACATTTTGTGCAGCCTGGAGAATTTTGACCTTTCCACCTTCTGCAAATACAATTCGTTTTCCCGATTTTCTGGTCCGGTCGCGAATGGTTCGAATGAGCGCATTATCATGTCCAAGTCTGCGTTCCAACTCGTCGCGGTAAGCGTTCCAGTCAGGGATTTCATGTCGGGCTACTCCTGACTTGATTGCGGCCTGAGCAACTGCAACCGAAATCGTTGAAATCAAACGCGGGTCCAGTGGTTTGGGAATAAGATACTCCCTTCCAAAACTGATTGTATTTTGGTTGTAAGCAGAGGATACGATTTCGGGGACCGGCTCTTTGGCCAACGAGGCAAGCGCTCTAACTGCAGCAATCTTCATATCCTCGTTGATGGCTTTTGCTCTGACATCCAGAGCTCCTCTGAAAATGTAAGGAAATCCGAGTACGTTATTCACCTGATTGGGATAATCACTTCGTCCGGTGGCAAAGATGATATCCGGTCTCGATGCTTTTGCCTTTTCATAGGAAATCTCGGGATTGGGATTTGCCAGAGCAAATACAATCGGGTTGGCATTCATGGAGCGAATCATGTCTTCTGTCAATAGATCAGCTACCGATAATCCCAGGAACATATCTGCACCATGGAGAGCTTCCTCCAGTGTGTGAACGTCCCGATCGGTTGCAAACTCTGCTTTGGTAGATGATAAATTCGTTCTGGAACGGTGGATGACCCCTTTTGAATCGCACATGACCAGGTTTTCGCGCTTCACGCCAAGTGAAAAGTAGAGTTTGGAACAAGCTACCGCTGAGGCACCGGCTCCGTTTACAACCACCTGTACCTCATCAATCTTTTTGCCGGTTATCTCCAGCGCATTCAGAAATGCAGCAGACGAAATGATGGCTGTGCCGTGTTGGTCATCGTGCATCACCGGGATATCAAGCGCTTCTTTCAGTCGCATCTCAATTTCGAAACACTCCGGCGCTTTAATATCTTCCAGATTGATACCGCCAAAAGTGGGCGCAATCAGGGTAACCGTTTGAATAAACTTTTCTACATCCTGGGTGTCCAGTTCAATATCGAAGACATCGATATCGGCAAAGGTTTTAAAGAGCAATCCTTTACCTTCCATAACCGGTTTGCCTGCCAGTGCTCCGATATTTCCCAGCCCCAGAACGGCTGTTCCGTTGGATATGACAGCAACCAGGTTGCCTTTTGCAGTATAGTTGTAAGCGTCTTCCGGATTTTTCTCTATTTCGAGGCAAGGGACTGCAACTCCCGGACTGTATGCTAACGAGAGATCCTTTTGAGTACTGTAAGGTTTGGTTGGAATTACCTCAATTTTTCCAGGCCGGCCCTGAGAGTGATATAGGAGGGCATCATCATGAAATTGTTTTGCCATTGGTACAATGATTAAAGTTATACAGTAAAATTAATACTTTCCGGCTCTATATATTTATTGCTTTCGATATGTTCATGTTGTTTTTAAAACTATGTGTTCTTATTTCACAATTGACTATTTCAAAATGTCGGAGAGTGAAAGGTTATTCTGCTGGCAGGTAGGTTGTAAGAATATCTCATTCGGGAGAATTCAAACTCATACTAAATTAAGCGGATTAGGAGTGGACTATTTTGTTCGTTCATATGAGGATATTCCGGGTTAAACGGGAAGGATGCTGAGGGATAAATATTCATCTGTGTTGGGATAAATAACGCAAAACAGCCATCCCGGGAAGGATGGCTGTCTGCTAACTAATACTAACTAAACCACATTGCATTTCACAGTCCATAGATGATATGTTTTGTGCTACAATGTTGGGCAATTTGTTTTGCTTTGATGGCAAATGGCTGAAAAGGTTTAAAAGGTTTTTCTGTTTTAGTAAAAGAAAAGTCTGCCATGTGAATAGCAGACTTTCCGGTGAATTGGCATTTTATCTTTTTAAAGCTTTGAGTCAATGGGGATTTGCAGTTTAAAGCTGAAGTTTCGTCCCATGTTATAAACTCCTTCTCGACCGGTGGCATAGTTCATACCTGCATATTTCAACCGGCTTAGGTGACTTTGGTAAGCTACATCGGCCAGGTTGTCGGCCTGAAACCAGATGGAGAATCGTTTCTTATTATTCAGGTAAATATCCGTTCCAACGCCGGCGTGTAACAAGGTGTAAGCCGGAGTCCTGGTTTCGGTGCCGTATGCCGAAAAGAACTTGTTCTGTACAAAATCATGCTCTAAACCGAACTCGATATAACCATTACGCAGGGTTTTCCCTTTCGGGAGAATATCAGCCCGCAGGGTTGATTGAAAACGCGGTGCCGGAATAAGTGGCAGGTTTTTCGTTGAATCGGGTTGGTTGAGCTGTACGCCCCGTACATACGAAAAGCTGTTCTCGAAATGGAGCCAGTCGAGGGGGTGGGGATGGATGTCGAGATGAACTTCGCCGCCAAATAGGTGTGCATCACCTGAGACATATTTAAAAACGGGAGCGCCGTCCATAATGGAGTCCTGTGAAAATGTGCCATTCAGTTTACGCGAAAAAATAAAGTTGTGAATACGGTTGCTGAAAAGGTCTACTTCGGCGGAAACGTGTTGCGTATTCAGTCCGGTTGCAATGTCGAACTGCCAACTGTTTTCGGGTTTCAAATCAGGGTTCCCAATTTCATATCGTTGCGTTCCTTCATGCACCCCATTTGAGCCGAGCTCGGCAATGTTGGGCGCACGGAAGCCACGCGAGATATTCATCTTTCCGTAAAGATTTTCCGAAAACTGGTACGTTGCCCCAACACTGCCCGATACGCCGTTAAAATCGGAATGGAAGGACGGGAAACGTTCGGTTGCTCCAGGTGCCCCGGAAGAAACAGCCTCTTCTGCCGGGTTGAGGTAGAGGGATTCACCATGTTCGGAACGTCGGTCAAAACGCAGACCGCCACTCAAATCAAGCCGGTCGAAATTCTTTCGGGCCAGAACAAATACACCTGCATCGAAAAGATGATAATCGGGCACCAGGTATTCTGTTCCGCCATTCAGCGAATGCTGCAACATGCCATTAACCCCGAAGGAAAAATTAAATGAATTGGATTCGGGCAGCAGGTAGCGAATGTCGTAATTGAGTGTATTCAATTTGAGGTAAAGTCCGTATTGATCGGGGTTTTGAATGTCACCAAACTCTTGTCGGCGATTTTGCTGAAATCCGATGATGGTTTTCAGGTTGCCTTTTCCGGTGACGAAATTGTTTTTCCAAACTGCTTTGTAGTGGTGGATTTGCTGGTATGGCATACCGCGCTCATACGACATGAAATCGGAGTGCGTTGCAATGGCTACGTCAGGGACACCATTGACCAGTACCGGCTTGACAAACTGGCCAGTCAGGCTGTCGCGTTCACCTTCCACAATTCCGGGCATCATATGGTAGGAGCTTAAAATCAGGTGCGAGTACCCCCATGCACGGTTCAGTCCAATAACACCTGTGACAGCGTCCTCTTTGAACCGGGAATCGTATACGTAGCCGTCGTATTTGTTTTTGTAATCGTGTGCTCGTTTATTGCTGTAGCGCAAGCTCCAGATGAGGCCGTTCTTATTCCCGGCAAGGTTAGCCGAGTAACCAAACAGTCCGTTGTTGGTCTGGTAATTGGCAAGAATGCCACCCTGCAGATGTCCTTCCGGAACCTGAGGTTCAGAAATCAGGTTGATGACACCTGCCATCGCATCGGAGCCATAAGAGAGACTGGCCGGACCTTTCAGAATTTCAGCGCGGCTTACATCGTACTGATCAATCTCGATGCCATGTTCGCCACCCCATTGTTGACCTTCCTGGCGAATTCCGTCATTTACCACCACGACGCGGTTAAAGCCCAGTCCGCGGATAACTGGTTTGGAAATTCCGGCACCTGTGGTTACCTGCGAAATGCCCGGCTCTTTAGCCAGTGCATCGATGATATTGGATGAAGCATTTTGAAGTAGTTTGATTTTGGGAACAATCTCAATGGGCGTTGGCGTTCGGTTTTGGGTGGCTGCTTTTGACAGTCCGGTGACCACCACTTCATTGATTTCGGTCACGGAAGGCTCCAGTTCGAAGTTTATTTCATGGACCTCGGATAAATCGATGGTTTCGGCAATGAGTTTGTAACCGATAAACCGCACCTGGACCATCACTTTGGAAGCCGGGAGATTTTCAATCGTATAATTACCATTCATGTCGGTTACTGAACCGCTCATCAAGTCAGGAAAGTATATGCTCACACCCGGCAACGATTCGCCGGTTTTTTTATCGGTTACTTTTCCCGTTAGGGTTGCTTTGGGTGGATTGGCCGAATTGGCCAATGATATAAAGGGGAACAACAGAATGATAAGGGATAGGAGATATATTCTTTTGATCATCGTTATACGGATAATTTTAATGTTCATTTTACCTGATGTTTTTCGGGATACGCTCAGCAGCCGTTCTTCCTAAATTGCAGGAATATATCCGGAGCGTATCCGCGATAAATCGAAGTCGCCGTTCCGCTATGTTGACGCACATGCATAAACGAATATCCTCATGTATGAAAATACACGCGGGATATAGGAGGCTTCAGGTTTTGCCGTTCAGCTTTTTCCGTAAAGGAAAATTAGCTTTGGGCAGCGACTATGCGCAGTTTTGGAATGAATGTGTGGGTGGGGCGCGAAGAAAAAAGAAGTGTGTGAAATCGGCAAATCGTGATTGAGGCAATAATGCATTAACAACCGGCTGGCCATCAAGCACAATATGCACCTGCTCATTATCGGTACCGATATAATGAACAAAATGGAACTGGCTGATGGGGCAAATATCTTCGTGGTTTTCCAGCGAAGGATTACCAGGGATTTTTTCAATTTTATGGTGGTGGACATACCGGTGAATAGACGGCACCAGCAACGGTTGGGTAAACGCTGCCAGATGAAAAGCGACTAATAAAATCAGATTAAATCGGTTCCGTCTCATCGGAGTTATAATGCTTGTCCGGTTCTTTCGAATAAGTATCGCAAAAGTAACACGACGGCAGATATAAATGTTTTAATGATTGTTAAAATTAAAGCTAATTTAGTTGGCGATAGCCTTCTTTTTCCAGGGTTTCAGCACCGAAATAACTACTGCAAAAAGGATTGTGCAAAGTTGAATGGAGCCGAAAATCATTAGCATTTTTTGGTTGTGCTCAAAAGTCTGATTGTGGAAGGCTCCCAGTCCTTGTGTTCGGGCCAGCTCAGTCATATCCGACAGCCAGGGGCCGAGAGGATAAGTTCCGAAAACAATGCCGGCCAGCAAGATAATCCATTTCACCGTGATCCAGCGGTGACGAAACCATCCCCACCTGGTGAAGATTGAATAGGCAACTGCCGTCAGCAACGCACCAAAGGCTCCCACAATAATCACGTACCAATCGATGAACTCCATCGTCGAAAGAATCCCGTATAGTTCATCTCCCGTTTCAGGATGCAGAAAAAATTGTTTCAGGTTAAGGCTGAAAGCTCCGCCAATCCATAAAGCGATGAAAAAGAGGTGGAATATCTTCAGCCATTTTTGTCCATTGGCATTTAGTTTTTTCATGCTCTGTCGGTTTGTTGTTAAAGTCTGAATTATCGATTATTCTGGTTTCCCGGAAAGCAATTTAATTCTCCAGCAGGTGATTATGAGCAACCACAAAATCACCTTTTTGTACACCCAGTTTATCGCCAATCAGCGGACACTTGACCATGAGCAGGTAGAAGATCGATTTTTCCCGGTTACCCAGAAGACCTTCCAGGTTACCCTGTCCTTTGGAAATGATGACGTCAGCTTCCCGATAAACGTCTATAAATTCTTCTGAAACCAAGTGAAGCAAAGTTGAAGGCGCATCTGTTCCGTTGCTGATGATACGTGCATGTTGGTCGATACCTACACTTTGTGCATCTTCCATTGTTACATCATTGATGACGGGCCGGCCACGAACTGCATACACCACGCCGGGATGATCGAGCGTTTCCAGAAAGAGTTTGTCCATCACAATTTCGCCGGCATTATCGCCCAGGTAAAGCACCGTGTTGGCCTTTTCCAGTTTTTCCCTGAGTAGTTGTGAATGATTGATGGCAAAATCGCTGTTCAATACCTTATCAAAGGTTTCGTCTACATCGAATTCCGGATTGGCCGCATAATCGATGATATTGCCACCAATGGCCAGTCGCAGTGCTGTTTCAAAGGGATTGTGACTTTGGCTTACCTTATCTTTCCAGTGATCGTACTGTGCCAGTAGTCCGTTGTTAGATTGAATTTTTATTTCCCGGTAAGGATCGTCAGTTTGCAACATTTCCCGGATCTTCTGATGATTCCGGCGACTGATATCAGCAGGCATGATCTTCCCGTTTTCAGCTCCCAGGAAACGGAGAAAATCTTTCATGTGGGCTTCCTTGGTGTCTTCCGGAAAAGGATGTGATTCGAGTAGTTTATCGAACGATTTTACCAGACAGGTGTAACAACGATGATCCATGATGCGTCTTTTAGTTAGGGAGTTGTAAATGTATAAATGAATTGGCGTAAACCAAAGAGAATGTTGACTGTGAAAATGGTGAAAACATTTCTTAGTGCCGTTGATTTCAAAGGGTTTTATCCTTAACTTACTGTAACGCGTGCGAAGAGTAGCGGATGGATTTTGTTGATTAACTAAACGATATGGAATGAAATTGAAAGCCATCAGCCATTCTATTCTTTTCTTCATCTTCTTTTTTCTGACTTTTCATACAATGGGAAACGGCAACCATGTACGGTTTCGCCGGTTGACCATTAACGACGGTTTGTCATTGAGTTCGGTGTACTGCATTCGACAGGACAGTATGGGATTCATGTGGTTTGCCACCGAGGACGGTCTGAACAAATTTGATGGCAAGAATTTTACTATTTACCGGCCGGAACAGGGAAATCCGAATAGTTTGACCTACAAATGGATTGAACAAATTTTTGTGGCACCCGACGGCATTTTATGGTTTGGCTCGAGAGTAGGACTCACGCGTTTCGATCCAAGGACCGAAACCTTTACCCGTTTCAAAAATCAAGTTGACAATATTCAGTCGCTGACAAGCGATACAATTACGACTCTTTTTCAGGATGGGAAAAATTATTTGTATGTAGGAACCTTAAGCGGGCTGAATCGAATACAACTGGATAATCTTTCTGTAGAGCGGATCAATGTTCCGGTCTCGAACGACCATGTGCGTATTAATGCTCTTGTATCTGAAAATAAGAATACCTTATGGATAGGTACTGATGCAGGACTTTTTAGATGCGATCCGAAAGAAGGAAAGGTTGTGCAACCAACAGGTATATTCCCTGAAGGAATACCGGTAGCCGTAACAGCCCTGGCAATTAAAGACAGCGATTTGTGGATTGGAACCACCGATGGCCTGGTTCATTATTCATCAACAACCAAAAAAGCCGGACATTATCGGATTCCACATGCTCAGGGCGAGCATACAGACGGACAATTGGTGGAGAATCTTCTGATCGATGAAAACCGGGCGCTGTGGATTGTAAGTGAATTCGGACTTTCCAAATTGGATTTTCTAACCGGAAAGCTTCAGTCTGTGATTCACTCTTATGCCTCTACCAATAGTTTAGCACTCAATACAAATAAACCCATACGAAAAGATAGCCAGGGATTTATCTGGTATGGTTCACACGGTGATGGCTTATACCGCATCGATCCCGTAACCGGAAAAATAGCACACTATGTCAATAGTCCGGCTGATATGCAAAGCCTTTCCGAGAATTCCATCAATTGCATTTATGAAGATCTGTCCGGAGTTATATGGGTGGGTACTTTTGGAGCCGGAATAAGCATTTACGATCCCAATGCACACCAGGTGGAGCTTTGGCGACACGACCCATTGGACGAGAATAGCCTGCCCAGTAATTTTGTTTGGTCGATACTTGAAGCGCGCGATGGTACTTTGTGGGTGGGCACTAACGACCGGGGCCTGGCACGATACTGGCCCAGAAATGGAACTTTCACTTTTTATGAACATCAATCCGGCGTGCCGTCATCTATCTCAGAATCGGCTGTAAGAGCCATATTTCAAGACCAAAAGGGGAATATGTGGATTGGAACCGATGGCGGTGGGTTGAATAAATTCAACCCGGCTTCCGGAACGTTTCAGCATTACCGGTCTGTGCCTGATGACACAACAACACTAACTGGTAACTCCGTGCGGGTTATTTTCGAGGATCGTGATGGATTTCTATGGATTGGAACCAGGGAGGGACTGAACCGGATGGATCCTCTGACCGGGGAATGTATCCAATACAGGCACAAAGCAGGCGATCGGTACAGTCTGTCACATAATATTGTTTTTTCATCGATTCTGCAGGATGAGAGTGGTTTTTTGTGGATTGGTACTTATGGCGGTGGTTTGAATCGTCTCAATCCCCAAACGGGAAAGTTCATGCATTACCGGGCCAATCCTGATGATCCGGAAACTCTTTCGGACGATAATGTATTTTCAATCTTTGAGGAAAAAGAGGGACTGCTGTGGATTGCGACAAACGACGGATTCGATCGTTTCGATACAAATACGGGAAAGTTCAGGCAGTTTACCATTCGCGATGGTCTGCCCAGCAATGTGGTTTACGGAATCTTGCCGGATAATGAAGGGAATCTGTGGTTGAGTACAAACGGGGGAATTTGCCGTTTCAATCTGACCAATTATTCGATGAAGAACTACGACGCAAACGATGGATTGCAAAGTAACGAATTCAATGCTGGTGCTTATTATCGCGGACAAAGCGGGAAGCTTTATTTTGGCGGCGTTTATGGTTTGAATATTATCGAACCTGAAAAACTGAAGCCAATTGCCAACGACGCCGAAGTTGTCATCACACGACTGGATGTTCTTGGCAATGAGGTTCAGGTGCAACCGAATGCCACTTCGCAACCCGGAGAGGAAAATATTTACCAGGTGACAGACAAAGATGGAAAATTAACCCTGCCGGTAAGTATTTCGTTTGCTAAATCCATAAAGCTCGATTATCGGCATCGTTTTTTAGCGCTTGAATTTGCTGCCCTGAAATGTCCGCTGGCTGCCAAAAACCGGTTTGCCTACCGGATGGAAAATCTTGATATGGGTTGGACACATGCCGGGAACCGTAACTATATTTCCTTTGCGAATATGGATGCCGGAACTTATATTCTGGATGTAAAAACGCAAAATTCCGATGGTCAGTGGAGTCCGCACCAGGCCCGGTTGAGCATTATTATCACGCCGCCTTTTTACCGCACCTGGTGGTTCCTGTTGTTCGAATTTCTGTTTGCGCTGGGAATCAGTTTGCTGATTTATCATTACCTGGTAAAGGCCAAAACCAACCGGATTCTGAAGCGGCAGAACCGTCAGATTGCTGAGGCAAATCAACGGTTGACCGAGTCTGAACACAACTTGTTGGAACTGAATGCTACCAAGGATAAGTTTTTTTCCATTATCGCGCACGATTTGAAGAATCCGTTTACCAGTCTGCTTTCCATTACCGATTTGTTGCTGGAAGATTTCGAGCATGCTGATGAAGAGGACAAGCGAATGGGAATGAAAAAGGTGAATGATGCCATCAAGGAAATTTATTCTTTGCTGGAAAATCTGCTAACCTGGTCAAGAGCTCAAACAGGTCGCATTCAATTTGAACCACATCCGTTCAATCTCTCGAATGTTGTTTACGAAAACATTAACCTGCATCGCGTTCCGGCCGAGCGAAAAGGCATTCATTTGCAGACAGATTTGGAAGAGAATATTATGGCGTTTGGCGACCGGAATATGATTAATACCGTGGTGCGAAACCTGTTGAGCAATGCGGTCAAGTTCACGGGTGAAGGCAAAAAGATTGCTGTTCAGGTGAAGAAGAATAACCATCAGGTGGAAGTTCGGGTGAAAGATGAGGGGATGGGAATTTCCAAAGAGAATTTGAACATGCTCTTCCGGATTGATATGAAGTTCAAGGCAAAGGGTACCCACGGTGAGCGGGGAACGGGTTTGGGATTGATTTTATGCAAGGAGTTTATCGAACGCCATGGCGGGAAGATTGGAGTGAAAAGTAAAGTCGATAAAGGAAGTACGTTCTATTTTACCATTCCGGTTACGCCGGAAATTGGTTTCGGATCGGAGAATTGAGCGAAACTTAAAAGCATAAAAAATCCGTTGTTCATCCTTCAGATCAGCAACGGATTTGTTGTGTCCGGATTAACCGGACGAGCTATGATAATTTATTCCTGGTTCAACAGTGCTTTTGGGAGATGATCAATCGGAGTGATTTTCATATCACGAACAAAAACTTCAGCCCCTTCCGACTGAATCTGTAGTTTACCTTTGGTCAACGGAACTTCTTTTCCATCCACAATTTGTTTGGCATGGAAGAGTACCATATTCTTATGACCATTCACCACGTGAATACTGGTATCACCCACTGTATACAGGTCGATGGACGTCCATTCACCCGGAAGGCTTTCCCAGTCCTTGTCCCGCTGACAACGCCAGAGGTCTCCACCAAATTTTACCAGCGGTGCTCCTACCTTATAAGTATAAAAGCGGTCGGTGTTGTTTTGTAAGGCCGGAATATCCACATACGTTCCGCCAACCGGATAAAAGTCGCCGCAATCCCTTTCCTGAATCTGGCATTCCAGCGAGCGCATCCACGTACTGGAACCTACGCCAAATGGTCCGCCGGAGTGATAGAGCAAACCACAGTCGCGCGGAGCTTCTGTTCTGGGTGCCCATTTTTTCTCGCCCCATTTAAACTGGAGGTGAAAATGATAATTCTCGTATTCCTTTTGTGAAGCAATACATCCGAATATTTGTCCGGAAATGCGGATAGCCGGAGCACCATCCTTTTCTACTACCGTGAAAACGCCCAATGGATCGTTATTCACTCCGAAGACGAGCGAATCGGGAAACGGGTCGCCGTAATTCAGCCCTAACTTCTGCAAGGTATCGTAAGGAGCGGTTAGATAGGAATCCCATCCCGAAAGATCTTTTCCGTTGAACAAGCTGGTAAATGTGGGTTGTTTTTCCTGCGCACAGGAGAAGAGGATCAATCCGAGTCCGAAAAGCAAAATCAGTTTTTTCATGTCTATCAGTTTAGTCAGATAAACAAAAGTATAAAAATAACCGATGCGTCATTGCGAGGCCGACAACGGAGGCCGTGGCAATCTGTTTCTGGAGTATGGGAGGACATTCAATGAGGAGCTTCTTCGCGTCCTTCGTGTAAAACTTAGTGTCCTCTGTGGTAAAAATTCTAACCACAATGTGCACAAAGGAAGCACAATGTTCACAAAGATTTTCTACCGATGGACACGGTTAAAAGATAATGGATGAACCTCGACTTTCGTCGGGGGCAGGCGCCGATAAGCTTCGATTTAATTTCTGCATCTCTTCCATTCCAATTTGCTCCACTCTCACTTTCTCATCTATCGGGTTTCATGTTTGTTCTTTTTCCGGAGCAGGAGGAAAAATCAACTTATCGTTAAAAATGAGAACCGATCCCGTTGTTCCCGAAGGAATGCCCTAATTTTGTATTTGGAAATTAATCCGATTGAGTCCTGAAATTATGGAGAAAGTGAACAAACGTACCAGGGAACTGGCTTCAACTCTTTTGGAGATAGGCGCATTGCTGATGAGTTCGGGAGCCAGTACGGGCCGGATTCGGGTGACCATCTCGCGGATTGCCGAAGCATTGGGCTACAACTCCGAGTTGTTGGTGACACACCGTGCCTTGATGCTGACGTTGGTGGAAGAGGAATCGCAATACTTTTTCAGTAGCCTGAAACGGACTTCACCGCATGGTGTCAACTTTAAGGTGGTATCGGGCATTAGCCGGATGAGCTGGCGGGTAGTGGAAGAGGAGTGGGACATTCCGCAAATCAATGCCGAGATAGAGCGTTTGCGAAGTTTGCCGCACTATCCACGATTGGTGATTTTATTGCTGGTCAGTTTGGCCGGAGCTTCATTTTGCCGGTTGTTCGGTGGCGAGGTCATCGAAATGGCTGTGGCTTTTACGGCGACGTTTGCCGGGTTATACGTAAGGCAGGAGAGTGCCAAGCATGCATTCAACGGGTACATGTGTATCTTTTTTGGTTCACTAACGGCTTCACTGATTTCCGGCGCTTCGGTAAAATGGGGACTGGGAGCCGATCCGGAACTGGCTTTCGCTACTTCAGTGTTGTTTTTGATTCCCGGCGTACCGTTAATTAATTCGTTTACCGATTTGATTGACGGAAACATTATGAACGGCCTGGTGCGGGGCGCAAACGGGATGATTATTTCATTTGCCATTGCACTTGGGATGTTAGGAGCCATGTTAATTTATAATATTTAAACGATGACGGAGCTGTATCATTTTCTGGAAATGAGTGTTTGGCTGGGATTTGCCGCCCTGGGATTTGCCATACTGTTTAATGTGCCGCAGCGTACATTGTTCATGATATGGTTACTTGGTGCCCTTGGAGGCACAACCAAATTGCTGATCCTTTTTGCAGGTGGGAATATCATTTTGGCATCGCTGGCCGGAGCCATCCTTGTTGGCATTTTGAGCATACAGGCAGCTCACAGCAAACATGCACCGCCTTTGGTTTTCTCCATTCCGGCTGTTATTCCCATGGTGCCCGGAGCTTTTGCCTACCGGATGATGCTGGGACTGATCAAACTGGCTGGAAATACCGGTACTGAAAGCTACAGCGATGTATTGAATTCGGCGGTAAGCAATGGTCTCAAAACGCTATTCATCTTGTTATCTTTGGCTGCCGGTGTAGCCATCCCGATGTTGATTACCCGCAAAGAGTCGGCCAAGGAGATTAAAATTATTAAATAGAGACAATTTGCACGAGCGGCAAAACTGGAGCGAGCGATAATAATTAACGAAGGAATTATTTTTGTCGGTAGTCATTTCCGAAATTATAGCTTAGTCGCACTAACAAGGAACTTGGGTTTATTTTACTGCCTTTTGAGTTCTTAAAGTCAGCGAAATGGTAAAGAATCTCAATGTTTGGACCATGTTTCTTTCTTATGTAATAAGAATAGCCTAACCCTATATTTGAAGCAGGTCCCCATAAAACATTCTTTTCTATGATTTCATGGTTTTTGTTTAAGGAAATCCAGTCAGCGCCTATTCCAATTGTAGAATATAATTTGTGTTTTGGATTTCTAATAAGCAGTCTTTGGTATTCAAATCCAATATAATTTGCGTTGTAAAGGTTAATTCTTTTCAACGAGTCATTATCAAATATTTGATAATATGAATTGGAGTTTCCATATCTATGTTCATAGACTAAATTGAAATAATTATTTGATTTTTTAATTCCTAAAGTTAAATTGAGTAATCCATGAGTTCCAAATGTTTTATTGGTTATTATCCCTGTTGAAATATTAAAATATGGATATGAATCGGGCAGAGCATTATTGTCAACAGAATCTTGTTTTATCATTTCAAATTTAAGTGAATCCGGTAAAGGACTGTAATGTTGCGAAGCAATTAATTCTATTGCTTTGAACGTAAATATTGTTATCAATATTAATATTCTTTGTCCCTTCATTCCTCGTGAGTTATTATTGCTTTGGTGATTCATATAAGAATAACTATCAAGCAGAGTGTCTTTTGCCCGGATTTGTCAGCAAATATAGCACTATTCGCCAATTTACTCTGTTATTTGTTATCGGTCGTTATTCTTCTCAGTTCACTGATTAAGGCCTTTTTAGTCTCCGCATCAGTCGAAGAATGTCCTGCATTCGTAATATGCAATTCTGAATTCTTTAATTTGGAATGTAACCTGAAAGCCTGTGCCGGAGGACAAATAAAGTCATACCTTCCCTGCACGATAGAAGTTTTGATATGTTCTATTTTATCAATGTTATTCATGATGAAATCTTCCAGCAAAAAGCAATTGTTTTTAATATAATGGGCTTCCAGTATCGCCATTGATTTAAATGAAAAAGATTTTAACGATTCATCCGGATCTGATATTTTATTTATCGTATAAAACGACATTTCATAATAGGCCCATTCATAAGCATATTTATCGCTAACCTTTTCATCCTTCGACAGCATTTTATTCAAATAGTAATTGACCGGATTTTCTCCATCGGGCACCAGTTTGGCAAACCGTTCCCAAACATCAGGAAAGAAGTACTTGATTCCTCCGTTCATATAGTGATCAAGCCCATACTTATTGGCCAGCCAGATACCCCGCAGGATTAAACCCTTCACATGTGCCGGAGAATGGATGGCATACACCAGTGCGAGCGTGCTTCCCCACGAACCACCAAAAACATAGACACTTTCAAAACCTAAATGGTCCAGTATTTTATTGATGTCATCAACGAGGTCTTGCGTCGTGTTGTTCTCGATGGAACCAAAAGGTTTGCTCTTGGATGAGCCCCGTTGGTCGAAGAAAATCACATTGTACCTTCGTTTATTGAAGAATTGTTTGTCTTTGTCCGAAAATCCGGCTCCGGGCCCGCCATGCAGGAACAACACCGGAATTCCCCGGGGATTTCCATACAATTCGAAATACAGTGAGTGATGATCAGAAACATCGATGTACCCGTTCTTATAGGGTTGGTTGTTATTTGTTGCTGCCATAATTTAAGAGTCGTATCGTTTTATTTTGCTTGAATTATTAGATTCGCCAAAAGTATTTGGGTGCCTGTGGTTGCCTACTATTAGTCTCCCTCTCATTCCTAATAAAAAGTATTAGGTTCTGTTATCTCACTTTTTTTCTTTCATATTTATAGTCTCTCATATCAGTCTCAATAATTTCTAAATACATTTTTATACATGCTAAAATATTTGATTGTTCTCTATTAGTATCATTTACAACCAGTTTTATATTGTGTAACGCATTTATGAGGCTTTGAATCTTAATATATAGGTCATTACATTCGACAGGAGGAAGCCCAAAGTTGAAAAATAAGTTGTTGAGTTTATCTAAGTCTTTGTTAAATCGCTTTATGTTTTTTATATAATTATCATAAGTAATCGATTTGCTGGCAAACCTATCAGATAGTATTAGAACTTTCCCATAAAGTTCATCGAATTGACTAAAGGCTTTATCGACATATGGCAGGTAAATGCCCTTATCAAGCAAATTGTTTTCAATCAATTCAGAGAACTCATCTACTTTGTCCCAGTAAATATTTATTCCTTCAATCAATTCATTTGGCTCTGAAACTGATGGAGAATCTTCAACTGGTAGTTTTTCATTAATCCAAAGTGTTCTACAAAAAGGTAAACCATGATTCACTTGTCCCAGACTATCATAAAAGAACAAGTAAATTACATCATAAGTCTTCTGTTTTAGGTGCTTGGTTAATAGATTGTTTCGATGATATATTTTTTTCTTACATTCCTCATTTATTTTAGGCAGTAAAATCCTCATTGCTTCTTTTGATGTAGCAAGAGATTTTTCTACCAATATTCTTATTGAAGTTCTTAGTGCAGTCCCATGAGAATTATCGTCTTGATTTAATATTGTATAATATTTTTTTGCAGTTTCTTTTTTCCGTAGTTGTGTAATTAAATCAGTCCCTTTACTCGCTATTTTTTCTATTTTATTTTTGGATTCAATGCTTGTAAATGAATTCCCTATTGGGATATGTAATCTTAATTTTTTATGATTATCTCGCCATTTGGGGCTTTCGAAATCTAATGTTTCATAGATATATCTTTGAACAAACAAGAAATAGCCTTCTTCTCGGCTTATATTATAAACTACAAGTATTATTGGGACATCACAGATATCACAGAAATTTAAAAACTTAACACTTGCATCATATGAAAAGAAATCACTTTCCTTTTCAAATAGTTCTGGAGAATCAACTGTTTTAAGCTGGACTTTAATAAATTTAGCTGTAGTTTCCTTATTGTCATCAAATATTTCAATTTCCCCGTCAATATCATTATCCCATTCCATTCTACGGTACTTCCACATATTCTCACGACAATAACGTGACATTAATTCTCTAGAATGTTCCTCGTTTAATGAGTATGAGTCAATTTTTGATTTTTTCATTTACAATATCGTTCAGCTTCTTTAATAGCACCTAACATAGATGTAAGTCTAGTACGTTTATTTTTCTTTTGGCTGGATAAAATATATTTCATGACTAATTGCATCTATTCTCATCCATCTCATTTTCATCAATGAAAAATAGTTTTTTATTATCATAAATCAAAAGTAATGGCGTGGAGGTACGTCCACGGCTCCGGGCGGTCATCCATTTTTTATTCCAGGTGGTTTCCGTTGTTTCCGGCGTATCTTTTCCAAAGTTTTAAACTTTGGAAAAGATTTCAGCTTTCCTGCGGTTTGGACGAGTCATATACATCCGTCCATGGCTTCCCCGGCGAGTAGACAGCTCATGAACTTTTGATCATGACTTCCCCTGAGAGTAGACGGCTCATGAATTTTCGATCATGATTTCCCCGACAAGTGGACGGCTCATGAATTTTTGATCATGACTTCCCCTGAGAGTAGATGGCTCATGAATTTTCGATCATGATTTCCCCGACAAGTGGACGGCTCATGAATTTTTGATCACGGCTTCCCCGGCAAGTGGACGACGCATAAATTTTCGATCATGCCTTCCCCGATGAGTAAACAGTTCATAAACTTTCGATCATGGCTTCGCTGAGAGTTGGACGGCTCATGAGCAAATGATCACGGCTTCCCTGAGGCTTAGACGAGTCACGCACATTTGTGTAAAGAAAACCCCTGACCAGAGCCTTTCTCAGCTCCAGTCAAGGGTTTTCAGATATTTTTCTTTCAGGATACTATTGCCGACGGGCCACTTCACCATGAAATGCCAGGTCAAGTCCCTTCAGTTCGTCTGCCAGATTCACTTTGACCGGAACAACTTTATTAATGGTCTTCAGCATGGCCAGGGTAAACACAAAGCCCCATGCTGATGCCAGAATAATGGCCGTTAGCTGTTTCAGGAAGAATACCGGACTTCCGCCATACAAAATGCCCTGGGCACCGTGAGGATTCACGGCCAGATTTCCAAAGAATCCGAGCAGAAGCGAACCCAGAACACCGCCAACACCATGCACGCCCCACACATCGAGAGCATCGTCCCATCCTTTGTACGTTACGAATTTCACGGCCAAATAACAGACCACTCCGGCTAACAGGCCCACAAACATTGCTGCATCGAGCGAAATATAACCAGCGGCTGGTGTGATGGTTGCCAAACCCGCCACTGCTCCGGTCATCAGTCCAATAAAGGTTGGTTTTTTCTTCCCGGTAGTCCATTCAATAACCAGCCAGGTAATGGCGGCAGCCGAAGCAGCTACATCGGTATTCAGGAATGCCTGGGCCGTAATGGCGTCTACGTTTAGTTCACTTCCGGCGTTAAAGCCGTACCATCCAAACCAAAGCAATGCCGTTCCAATGGCCACCAGCGGGATATTGTTGGGGCCATCGCCTTGCTCGGCTCTTTTACCCACAAACAGGACAGAAGCCAATGCTGCAAAACCGGCAGTGGCATGCACGGTAATCCCGCCGGCAAAATCCAGTGCCCCCATTTCCCGGATCCATCCCGCCGCCCCCCAGACCCAATGGGCGATCGGATCGTAAACCAGAGTTCTCCA
>ENA-ORXD01001572-ORXD01001572.1-sediment-metagenome-genome-assembly--contig:-NODE-1572-length-18104-cov-4.612637_pt1 | contig 18104 bp, 13 predicted proteins | sample MGYA00237862_ERZ511471 | MGnify/ENA metagenome assembly ERZ511471
GGCCATGGCGGAGGGGACACACCCGGACCCATGCCGAACCCGGCCGTTAAGCCCTCCAGCGTCGATGGTACTGCGGTTTTAACCGTGGGAGAGTAGATCGCCGCCGGAAACCTTATCGACATAGCAAAGAGGGGAGTCCCCACAGGGACTCCCCTCTTTGCCGTTTCCCGAAAGCCTACCGGGCCCGGACCCTTCCCGGCTCCCCCCGTCCCCTACTCCTCCTTCATGCAGGAGCAGATGTCCTCGTTCCCTCCCCTTCCCGCTCCGCAGCTGACGCAAGACAAACACTAAATAGACAAGAGAGCAGATAGGGAAAAAGCCGACGAGTGACAAGGAAGGTATGCTATAATAATATTAAATAACGAATAATAAACTGGTGCTAATGGAAAGCAGCACGTTCTTTGTGAGAGTGAAAAGCACCGTTTGCATGGAGGCTTGCAAAATGAGACGACCCTCGATAAACGATTCTTTTCGCAGGATAAGGAGCCGAATGGCTTCTTCGGCAAGGAACATCCTGATACTGGATTATGACGGGACCCTGGCCCCTTTCCATGTTGATCCGTCGAAGGCTCAACCCTATCCGGGGGTTCGGGAGATCCTCTCAAGAATCCAGGGATCGGGGGGAGAGATATTCCTGGTGACGGGACGCGAACCGGAAGAAGTCAAGGAACTCCTGAATTTGCCGGTTTCCCCGGAAATCTGGGGATGCCACGGAGCGGTCAGGCTTTTGCCTGACGGTAGCCGTGAAATGCGGGAAGTTCCTGCGGAGAGGCTGGCCCATCTCGACGAAGCCGAGAAAGTCGCCCGCGATCTTCAGATGGGACGGATCGAACGGAAGACAACGAGTGTGGCGGTCCACTGGAGAGGGGAAGGCGACGAGGCCGAAGCCCGTATAAGGCGTGCCGTTTCGGATGCGTGGGGGAGAATGGGGCATGCCGGTTTTTCCGTCGAAAAGTTTGACGGGGGCCTCGAGCTCAGAATGGAAGGTTTCGACAAGGGACATGCGATCAACCGGATCATGGAGCATTTCACCCAGCAGGACTTTGCCGTGTACCTGGGGGATGACCAGACGGATGAGGACGGGTTTGCCGCAATAAGGAAGCTTGGCGGACTTGGGATCCTCGTCCGGCAAAAATGCCGGGATACGCGAGCAGGCCTATGGCTGAAGCCTCCCCAGGGGCTAAAAGCTTTCCTGGAGTTGTGGCTGAACGGGGTCAGCGAGCGAAAGGAGATCATCAATGCCTGATTTTCAGAACAGGAGGCTGGTCGTTGTCTCGAACCGGCTGCCTATCGTCCTGAAGGAAGACGACGGTCACTGGAGCATGCAGAAAGGGTCAGGCGGCCTTGTGACTGCCCTCACCCCGATCCTGAAAAATCGCGGCGGGCTCTGGGTGGGATGGACCGGAACCACGGAGACCCTTCCGATCCGGCAGATCAAGAAGATACTGGGGCCTTTTTCCAAGGCAAGCGGCTTCCGCCTGCTTCCGGTCTTTCTCTCGGAAGAAGAAAGGAATCTTTTCTACTACGGGTTGTCAAACGAGGTGATCTGGCCCCTCTTTCACGACCTGCAGACCCGGTGCAACTTCGATCCCAGGTACTGGGACGCGTACATGGCCGTTAACCGCAAATACGCGAGGACGGTCCAGCGGCACATGGAGACCGGGGATTTCATATGGGTCCACGACTACCACCTCATTCCCCTCGCAGGCCTGCTGAACCGTTCAGGGTTCCATGGGGACTGCGCTTTCTTCCTCCACATCCCATTTCCGTCTCCCGATATATTCGCGAAACTTCCCTGGAGGAGCGAACTCCTGCATGCGATGCTGCACTATAAGTTTGTGGGCTTCCAGACATCACGGGACCGCCGGAACTTCTCGGACTGTCTCCGGCTGTTTTTCCCCGAGACGAGAGTCGAAGGAAGGGGCCCGGTCGTGAAGATCAGGTCCGGGAGCCTGGAAATCCTGGCCGGGGCCTTGCCCATCAGCGTGGATTCGTTGGATTTCATCCGCCTTTCCAGGTCGAAGGAAGTGGCGGAGAAAGTGGCTTCAATCAAGGAGGCCTATCGACACAGGCAGATCATCTTCGGGGTGGATCGCCTCGATTACACGAAGGGTATCCCGGAGAAGCTCAGGGGGTTCCGCCATTTGCTGGAACGACACCCGGAGCTAAGGGGCACGGTGACCCTGATCCAGCTTTTGATCCCAAGCCGGCAGGAAGTGCCCGCATACCGTCAGCTCAAGGAGGAAATCGACCGCCTGGTCGGTGAAATCAACGGGGAATTCACCACCGGGGATTGGGCGCCGGTCGTCTACCGCTACCAGTCGATGGACCGGGTCGACCTGATCGCCCACTACCGGGCGGCGGATGTCGGCTTCGTCACGCCCCTGAAGGATGGAATGAACCTGGTTGCGAAGGAGTATGTCCTTTCACAGGCCGATAACCGGGGAGTCCTGGTCTTGAGCGAGTTTGCAGGGAGTGCCGCGCAGCTCGGCGAAAGCAGCCTGCTCGTAAACCCGTACAGCATGAAGGACATTGCGTCGGTCCTGGTAAGGGCCCTGGCGATGTCTGACGTGGAGAAGAAAAGGCGTCTTGAGAACATGCGGAGGACGTTGCGGCGACATGATGTCTTCTGGTGGGTCGATAATTTCCTCCGGGCCTCGACGGGCCGTGAATTGAAGGATTTCCCGGAAAGGGACCTGGCTCCCCTGCTCGCTCCGCGCAGGCTGGATCCTTTCCAGCCGCCTATTTCCCCAGACAGAACTGGCTGAAGATCGTATCGAGCAGGTCCGATTCCGCCGACATCCCAAGAAAGCGCTCGAGGGCATAGCGGCTTTCCCTTAGGCATGTGGCAACAATATCCATGGATTGGGCCGATTCCGTTTCCCCGATCATGCTTGCAGCCAGCCGCAGTTCCTCGACCTGGCGGGCCGACGCGTTGCAGGCGTCTTCCAGGACACCTTCCCCCGAAGCGTCACGGACGATCGCTTCCTTGAGTTCTTCGATCCCCGCCCCGGTCCTGGCTGAGACGCCGAGGACGGGTATCCCGGGATGAAGACTCTCGAAAGCCGTCCTGTCCAATTTTTGGGGCAGGTCGGCCTTGTTGAAAAGGACCACGAGGCGTGCCCCTTCCAGCTGGGTCTCCACGAGGGAGTCTTCGTTGTGAAAGGGCTGGCTGCCGTCGAGAACCCAGAGCTTTAGATCCGCTTCTCGCAAGGCTGCCAGGGTTTGGGCGATCCCGGCCTGTTCCAGGATGTCGGAAGGGCGCCTGATTCCAGCGGTGTCGACGAGACGGATGGGAACGCCGCGGTGAGTCAGTACAGCCTCGATGACGTCCCGTGTCGTGCCGGGGATGGCTGTGACGATGGCCCTCGATTCCTGGAGGAGTGCGTTCAGGAGGGAAGATTTCCCAACGTTGGGGCGTCCGACGATCGCGACGCGAACGCCTTCCCGGAGCACTTGCCCGTCCCTGGCTCGCCTGTGAAGGGAATCGGCATCCTTTTTCAGCTGGTCGAGTTCGGGGATGATCAGGGACATGTCGGGTGAAGGGATGTCCTCTTCGGGAAAGTCGAAAGAGGCTTCGAGCCCCGCGCAAAGCAAAAGAAGCTGTTCCCTGAGCGCCCTGACTGCCTCGGAAAGTTCCCCGCGCAGGGATCTTGCGGCCGAAGAAAGGGCCCTGTCGCTCCGCGCCCTGATGATGCCCAGGACCGATTCAGCCTGGGCCAGGTCGATACGTCCGCTCAGGAAAGCGCGGCGGGTAAATTCGCCGGGCTCCGCAAGCCTTGCCCCCAGCTCGATCAGCCTTTCCAGGGCTTGCCGGGCGGACATGCTTCCTCCGTGGCAATGGATTTCGGTCATCTCTTCACCGGTGTAGCTGTGAGGTGCTTCGAACCGGACGGCCAGGACCTCGTCGATGAAGTCCCCCTCCTTGTCGAGAAGGTGCCCGTAGCGCATGAAACGGGCAGGGGAGTCGGCGAGGCTCCTCTTTGCCTTGAAAAGGCCATCCGCGCAGGAAACTGCACCGGGACCCGACAGGCGCAGAATCGCGATTCCCGCTTCCCCCCAGGCGGTGGAAACGGCAACGATCGTATCCTCGTTCATCTCTTCCCCTCCCAAGGTCTTCTTATTCGCCAAAAAACAAAGGGGGAGCGGAACCGTTCTTCCGCCCCCCGCTCCGGCGCAAAGATATTACGAACCTATCGGCCCAGCAGTTCCCTCATCGCCTCGCCCAGGCGGCGAACCCCCTCGTCGATGGTCTCGGGGCTCGAGAAGGTGTAGTTGAGCCTGGCGTTATGCTCGCCGCCTCCGTTCGGGCAGAAGGGCATGCCCATGACGAAGGCCACTTTCTTTTCGATCGCCTTGTCGAACAACGCCTTGACGTCGATTCGGGGCATGTCGAGCCAGTAGAAGAAACCGCCCTCGGGCTTGACCCAGGCAACCTCGTCAAGGGGCAGGTGGCGCCGGAAGCTGCTTTCCATTGCATCCCGCTTTTCCCGGTAGTTCGTGATGATTTTGGGCAGGTGGGTGTCCAGGTATCCCCTGCTGCAATACTCGTATGCCAGGGCCTGGGTGATGGGACTTGAGCAGAGGTCGATGGCCTGCTTGAACACGGTAAGCTTCCGAATGATGTCTTTCGGCCCCGTGCACCAGCCGACTCGCGTTCCCGGTGCCAGGATCTTCGAGAAAGACCCGGCGTAGAGCACGCCCCCCTCCGGGTCGAGGGAGAAGATCGAGGGGAGGTGTTCCCCGTCGAACCGGACGTATCCGTAGGGGTCGTCTTCGAAGATTGGGAGTTGGAGTTGATGGGAGATTTCGACCAGCTTTTCGCGGCGCTTGAGGCTCATCGTCGAGCCGCACGGGTTGTGGAAGTTCACGATCGTATAGATGAACTTGACCCGTTTCCCCTCTGCCCGGGCTTTCTTCACGGCTTCGGGAATGAGGTCTACGACCATGCCTTCCGCATCGGTGGGGATGCCGATAAAATTCGCGCCGTGGTTGTGGAAGGCCGTCAGGGCGGCGAGATATGAGGGGTCTTCCGTAACGATGGTGTCGCCGGGGTCGACCATGGCCCATCCGAGCAGGTCGAGAACCTGCTGGGATCCCGTTGTGAGGAGCATCTCCTCCTGCGAGACCCGGCGGCCCATCCGGGGAGTGGTCCATTCGGACAGGAAACCCTTCAGGGGGGGATATCCCTCGGTCGTTCCGTACTGGAGCAGGTTCCTGCCGTCGTTCTTCAGGACGGAAACGCCCTCGAAAAACTCGTCGACGGGAAAGACATCGGGGGCCGGCATCCCCCCGGCAAATGAAATCATGCCGGGCTGCTTGATGACGCTCAGGATTTCGCGAATCGGGGACGGGCGAACATTTGCGGACTTTTTGCTGTAGTTGCTTTCCCAGATGTTCTCCAATGCTATCTCCTCCTTGTATTCCGGCTGTTCCGCTTACGCCTCCAGGGAATCCCGGATGGCGTCACCTAGCCGTTTCATTCCCTCGTCGGTCTGTTCGGGAGAGGCGAAGGTGAAGCAGACGCGAAAAGCCCGTTCTCCCCCTCCGTTCGGGAAGAACGGTTCTCCCAGGACGAAAGCCACCTGCTTTTCTATGGCGCGGTCGAAAAGTTCCCTTGCCAGGACCCGCGGGGTCTCTAGCCAGTAGAAATAGCCTCCCTGGGGCTTGACCCAGGATACCTCCTCCAGCGGGAGGAAGCGGCGCATCGCCGTCTCGAAATCATCCCTCTTTTTCCGGTAATGGGCAATGATTTTCGGAAGGAATGCGTCCAGGTAACCAAGTTCGCAATATTTATAAACCTGCGCCTGGGCGACGACGGAGGTGCACACGTCGACTGCCTGCTTGAAAACAGCCATTTTCCTGATGATTTCCCTGTCACCGGCCGTCCAGCCGACGCGCGTTCCCGGGGCGAGAATCTTGGAGAAAGATCCCGCGTAGATCACGATTCCGCGGCTATCCAGGGAAAAAAGGGTGGGGAGGTGCTCGCCGTCATAACGGATATAGCCATAGGGGTCGTCCTCGAGAATGGGGATTGCCCAGTCCTGGGCGATGCGGACGAGAAGGTGCCGTCGTTCCAGGCTCAGCGTGCACCCGAGGGGATTATGGAAATTCGGGATCGTGTAGATGTACTTGACGGCCTGTCCCCTTTTCTTCGCTTCTTCGAGAAGGCTGGGCAGGAGGTCGACTCGCATTCCCTCGGCATCGCAGGGTACGGTGATGAAGGTCGCCCCATGGTTGCGCATCGTTCCCGTCGACCCGAGAAAGGTTGCTTCCTCGCAAACGATGGCGTCTCCCGGATCGATCGTTGCCCAGCTAAGCAGGTCGACAACCTGGGTCGAGCCGGCGGTGATGAGGAGTTCGTCCTCCGCCAGGTTCCTGCCCATGCGGGGGGCCGTCCAGTCCGAAAGGAAGGATTTCAGGGGAGGGTAGCCCTCGGTGGTCCCGTATTGCAGGATGTCCCGGCCCTGTTCTTCGAGGATGAGGTTCGCGGCTTCACGGAAAGCCTCTACCGGGAAGGCAGCGGGGTCCGGCATGCCGCCCGCAAAGGAAATGATTCCGGGGCGACGCGTGAGATGCAGCATTTCACGGATCGGGGAGGGTTTGAGCGAACGTGACGCGCGGCCGTAAAGCGGTTCCCAGAAAGAACTCATGATCCACCTCCATCGTCAGTGTGCATACAAATGAGGCGGGACCCTTGATGCGGTCCCGCCTCGCTCCTATTTACCGCCGAGTTCGCGTATTGCCAGGCCCAGTCGCCGGGCCCCCTCGCCGATTTCCTCCGGTTGGGCGAACGTGAAGCAGGTGCGCAGGGTGTCGTTCCCTCCGCCAAACGGGTAGAAGGATTCTCCGACAACAAAGGCGACTCCCTTGTCCACCGCCTTGTAGAAGAGTTCCTTCGTGTCGATCCCGGGCAACCGGATCCAGAAGAAGAAGCCTCCCTCGGGGATGGAGTAAACGGCATTCGACGGAAGGGTCTCCCTGAAGGCTTCCGCCATGGCATCGCGCTTTTTCCGGTAATGATCCAGGATTTTCGGCAGGTGCCCGTCGAGGTAACCCAGCCGGCAATACTCGTAGACGGCGGCCTGGGCGACGACGGAGGTGCACATGTCCACGCCCTGCTTGACCATGACCATCTTGCGTGTCACATCTTTCGGGGCGACGACCCAACCGACTCGGGAGCCGGGGGCGAGGATCTTGGAAAATGAACCGGCGTAAAGGACCATTCCCTGGGTGTCCATCGAGAAGATGGTCGGTTCGTCGGTTCCGTTGTAGCGAAGCAGTCCGTAGGGGTCGTCCTCGTAAATGGGGATACCCGTCTCGATGGAAATCTCGAGCAGCCGGCGCCGCCGTTCAGCGGACAGGGTATAGCCCGAGGGGTTCTGGAAGTTGACGATGGTGTAGATGAACTTGATTTTACGTCCCTCTGCGCGGGCCTTCCTGATGATTTCGGGAAGCAGGTCCACCTGCATGCCGTTTTCGTCGCAGGGAACCCCGAGGAAACTGACGCGGTGGTTTCGCATCGTGTGGAGCGCTCCAGGATAGGTGGGCTCTTCCACGATCACGGTGTCCCCGGGATCGACCATGACCGAGCAGAAAAGGTCGGTAACCTGTTGCGAACCTGTCGTGATCAGCATTTCTTCGGATTGCGTAACCCGCCCCATCTTGGGGGCCATCCACTCGGAAAGGAAGGTCTTAAGGGGTTCAAAGCCCTCGGTCATGCCGTACTGGAGAACCTCTTCGCCCCTTTCGCCGAAGATGCGTGCAGCTTCCGCGAACTCCTTGACCGGAAAGATCGCGGGGTCGGGGTTCCCTCCTGCGAAGGAGATCATTCCGGGACGCTTGGTCAGCTTGAGAAGCTCCCGGATGGGCGAGGGCTTAAGGGCTGCCCCGACCTGGGAGTACAGATTCTGCCATGCTTTTTCGCTCACAACCGATCCCTCCTGAAATGGCAATGAAGACGGCCGAATTATAACATGAAGGGCCAAGCGAAAAGCCGGCCGGACCGGGTCGTTCCCATGGTTCGGACCACTTGAATCCGGTGGAGGGGGGGTGTTCCCTGAAATGAAGCTTTTGGTTAAACTAAAAAGAGAATTTTTTGCAATTAGCGGTCGGGGGAAAAACAGTGAAACGGGTTTGTGCCCGGGAGGGGAAGAAGACGTGGAAGAGATGACGAATTCGATCCTCGATAGCCTTCCGCAAGCCGTTTTTTTCCTGGACGGCAATTTCCGTTTCTCCACCGTCAACAGGGCCTTTTCGGAACTTAGTGGGTTGCGGGCCGAGGCCTGCGCGGGCCTGCCCGTTTCCGATCTGCTTCCTGGCAACGAACGGCCGGCAGTGATCGAGGCCCTTTCAGCCTTGAAAATGGGGGAAGCAAAGGAAGCGATTTTTGAAACCTGCCTGCGGCGTGGGGATGGACGAACATCCTGGGGCAGGTTTCAAATCGTTCCGGTTGAAGCGCCCAGTGAGAGAACGATTTTTTCCGGCGGACTCCAGGATATTTCGGGATTGAAGACACTCGAAGGGAGACAGCGGGAACTGCTGAGGGAGCTTGCCGCAGCCAACCAGGACATGAAGGAGTTTGCCTCCATCGTTTCCCATGACCTCAAGGCGCCCCTGAGGGCCATCTCTTCCCTGGCTGGCTGGATCCGTGACGATTTGGCGGATCGAGTCGGGGAGGAAGGGCGCGAAAACCTCGATCTCCTGACGGAACGTGCCCGGCGAATGTACGCCCTGATCGAGGGAATCCAGCGTTATTCAAGGATCACGAGACTTCGGGAGGAACGGACTGCCATCGACGTGGATGCCCTTGTCACGGAAGCGTTGAAGCGGTTTCCTTTGCCTGAAGGGGTTCGGATCGTGAAAGAAACTTCTTTCCCTGTGATATCCTGCGAAAGGACCCGCCTCGAAACAGTGTTCATGAACCTCATCGGCAACGCCGTGAAAGCCGTGGATGGGCAGGCTGGCGAAATCAGGCTGGGTGCCCGCGCAGAAGGGGATCATTGGAGTTTCTGGGTGAAGGATAATGGGAGAGGGATACCGAAGGAGCACCAGGATCGGATCTTCAAGCTTTTCCAGAAGGTTTTGCAGGATGACGAGGGGACGGGGATCGGACTGACCCTGGCCAAAAAAATCATCGAAGATTTTGGAGGCGAGATAAAAGTCGAATCGAGCCCGGGTGAAGGAGCCAACTTCACTTTCACCGTGGGGTCGAGGGAATTTCTTCCTTTCCCGGCCTGAAAAACCGTGAAAAATTCACGAAAGGGGGGTCATGCGAGGTGACGCTCAGGAAAAAAACCGTCTTGATCCTTTGCTTTTCCGCCGTGCTCATCGTTGCCCTCATCATTGCCGCTTCCAGGGGAGTCCTGTTCCAGCGCTACATGGATCTCGAACGGGAGAACCTTGCCCTCAACTCCCGTCGTCTGGAATCCATCATGCTGGCCCAGCAGGAGCGTTACGCTTCCTACGCGCGGGACTGGGCAGTCTGGGACAGCGCCTATTCTTACGTCAACTCGCCCAACCCTGCTTTCGAAAAGGAAAACCTGGTTCCCGACACCTTTGAAAGCCTTGGAATCAACTTCCTCGCTTTCATGGACGGGCAGGGAACGCTACTGGCCGGCCGGGGATACGACCTGCAGAAACGCGAGTGGGTCCCGCTGCCGGAATCCCTCCGGAAGCTCCTGGCTGCGATCTCGTCCGGAGCAAGTGGGCTCAAAACCGGAACTGGGAAGGAAGGAATCTTTTCCCTGCCCAATGGGGTGTTCCTCGTGGCCGGGCACCCGATCCTCAGGAGTGACGGCAGCGGGCCTGCAGCGGGAAGCCTCTTCATGGTCAGGAAAATTGACGACATCCTGCTGGCCCGGATTTCGAAGCAGGCGGGAATTCCCGTCTCGCTCCTACCCCTCAGTTCTCCGGAAGTTCCGGCCCGTTTCCTGATCGAAGCCGAGGAAACCGGCCGGCCGGCTGACTACAGGGTCGAAGGGGACCAGATCGCCGGATACCTTCTCCTGAAAGACCTCTACGGAATTCCAATCGCCGCGATGAAATTTCTCCTGCCTAGGGCGATCTACGACCAGGGGCGGAGAACTCTGGCCATTTTCGTCGTGCTTTTCATCTCGTTCAGCGTGGGTATCATCGCGGTCGTTCTCTTCCTGCTGGACCGGGTCGTCCTTTCCCGCCTCACCCGGCTGAGCGCCGAAGTGCAGGCGATCTCGGCGAGCGAAGACCTGGGGAGAAGGGTGACCGTGGACGGACGGGACGAGCTGGGAACCCTTGAAGGCAAGGTGAACCTTTTCCTCTCGGCACTCAATAAATCGACGGCGAAACTCAAGGCTGCGAACCAGGAACTCCAGGATTTTGCCTATGTCGTTTCCCATGACCTCAAGGCACCCCTGAGAGGGATTTCCACGCTGGCCGGATGGATTGCCACCGACCACCGGGAAAGCCTTGATTCGGACGGCCAGGAAAAGCTGGACCTCCTCATCGTCAGGGTTCGGAGGATGAACGACCTGATCGACGGCATCCTCAAGTATTCGCGGGTAGGAAGGGGCAGGGAGGAGACGGTTCCCGTGGACTGCAACGCCCTCGTGGCGGAAACGGTCGATCTCCTGGCCCCTGCGGAAAAATTCACCGTGACGATCCAGGAGCACCTGCCGACGGTGGCGGCTGACCGAACGAAACTGGGCGAAGTCTTCCAGAACCTGATCAGCAACGCCATCAAGTACATCGACAAGGCACAGGGGGAGATCAGGGTCGGTTGCGAACCGGACGGCGATGGATGGAAATTCCACGTGGCGGATAATGGGCCCGGTATCGATGAAAAGTACCACGAAAAGGTGTTCCAGATTTTCCAGACCCTGGGTCCGAAGGACACGCCCGGAAGCACGGGCGTGGGCCTGGCGGTCGTCAAGAAAATCGTCGAGCAGATGGGCGGAGAGATCTGGATCGAATCCACGGTCGGCGAGGGGACGACGTTCTTCTTCACGATCCCCTTCCGGCTTTCGGAAGCCCAACCCAGTTGAGGGAGGTCCTGCCATGAACGAGCAGAAAACGATCCTGGTCGTTGAGGATGACGAAGTCGATGTGATGACCATCAAGCGAGCCATGAAGGAAATTCACGTCACCAACCCTGTGAAGGTGAAATGGAACGGGGAGGAGGCCCTGGAATACCTCAACGAGGAAAAGGATCTGCCGGGGATCATCCTGCTGGATCTCAACATGCCCCGAATGAACGGTGTCGAGTTTCTGCGTCACATGCGCGCCGACGATCGCCTGAAGCCGCTTCCCGTCATTGTCCTGACGACCTCGCGGGAGGAACAGGACCGGGTTTCCAGTTTCAACCTCGGCGTTGCGGGCTACATGATCAAGCCGGTGGACTACCTTCAGTTCGTGGAAGTCATCAGGGCGATCAACCTCTATTGGACTCTGAGCGAACTGCCATGAAACTTTTGGGGCGAAGGCCATGGAGGACAAGATGAACGAAGAACGCCTGAGCATTCTGGTGGTTGAGGACGACGAGGTGGACCAAAAGGCTTTCATCCGCCACGTCCGGAACGAGAACCTGCCATATGACTACCATATCGCGGGTTCCCTGGCCGAGGGGCGGGCCCTTCTCAAGGGGAACCGCTATGACCTCGTGATCTCCGATTATTTCCTTGGGGACGGGACAGGCTTCGACCTGATCGAGGAACTGGGTGACACTCCCCTTATCTTCGCCACGGGAACCGGGGATGAGGAAATTGCAGTGAAGGCCATGAAATCCGGGGCGTACGACTACCTGATCAAGGATCCGGAAAGCTGCTATCTCAAGGTCCTCCCCGTCACTGTGGAGATGGCGCTCCAGAACAAGAGGCGCGAGCGGCAGGTCCTGATGCTGTCCCACGCCATGCAGAGCATCAAGGAAAGCGTTTGCGTCACGGACACGGAGGGGCGCATTACGTTCACGAACGACGCCTTCACCGGGACCTTCGGTTACCTGAAAGGAGAGGTCCTCGGGAAGGATATCCAATCCCTGTTCAAGGGCAGGGCCCACAAGGCGCTGGTGGATGTCATCTCGGGGGGTAGCGGGACGGAAAGCTGGCAGGGAGACCTCGAAAGCAAGAAGCGCGATGGGGAGCCCTTCCCGATTTCCCTCTCCATTTCCAGCGTGAAGGACGATGCGGGGAGAACGGTCGGTTTTGCGGCGATCATAAGGGACATAACCGAACTGAAGATCTACGAGGAAAAAATCCGGTACATGGCCTACCACGACCAACTGACCGACCTGCCGAACCGGCACTTTTTCTTCGCCCGCCTGGCGGAAGTCCTGGGCGCCAGGCGCCAGGATCCCGAACCCGTGGCGGTCATCTACCTCGATCTTGACCAGTTCAAGCAGATCAACGACCTCCTTGGGCACGACGTGGGGGACCACCTGCTGAGGGCCGTGGCTCTCCGGCTGGGGCAGAGCGTCAGGGGAGAGGATTTTGTCAGCAGGATGGGGGGGGACGAGTTCACCTTCATCCTGAGGGGACTCCGGTCGAAGGAAGAAGCCGGGGTCGTTGCAAAGCGAATCCTGGGCTGCTTTGACGATCCCTTCACGGTTGAGGGGGGAACCTTCCGCATCAGCGGCAGCCTCGGAGTCAGTTTTTACCCCCTTGACGGGCGCGATTCCATCACACTGGTGAAGAAAGCGGATGCAGCCATGTACCAGGCGAAGGCCGAGGGGGGCAACGGGGTCTTTTTTGCGGCGGACCTTTAGAGAGGGACCTCATGAAAAACCGGCTGTCCGGCGAGAGAAGTCCCTACCTGCTTGCACATGCGGAAGACCCCGTAGGCTGGTTCCCATGGGGCGACGAAGCGCTTGAGCTGGCAAGGCGGGAAGATCGGCCGATCTTCCTTTCTCTCGGTTTTTCCGCCTGTCACTGGTGTCATGTCATCCATCGGGAGAGTTTCCTTGACCTGGAGATTGCCGAACTCCTGAATCGTGCTTTCGTTCCCGTAAAAGTGGATCGCCAGGAAAGGCCCGATCTCGATGCCGTGTTCATGGCATATTGCACGGAGATGACGGGCGGGGGAGGATGGCCCTTGACCGCAGTCCTCAGTCCTGAAGGCCTCCCTTTTTTCATTGGGACGTATTTCCCTCCCCGATCCACGGCCCGCATGCCCGGCCTTTTAGAAATCCTGGGAGAGATATCCCGCCGTTGGCCAAAAGAGAAAGAAGAACTGGCCCGCCGGGCGGAACGTTTCGCTGGAAGGATTTCCCCTCCCGGTAAGCCGGGGCGGAACCGGATGGCTCCGCGGGACGCCATCGATTTGGCGTTCGAAGCCCTTTGCAGGTCAAGCGACACGGTTCATGGCGGTTTTGGCACCGCCCCGAAATTTCCCCTGCCGGGAAACATCCTCTTTCTCCTGGCCTACGCCCGCCTTCATCCCGAATCCGAGGCCCTTCCCCTCGCAGTGCGCCACCTGGAGGCCATGCGCCTCGGCGGGGTGTTCGACCACCTTGGTTACGGGTTCGCCCGCTATTCGGTGGACCGGGAATGGCGTATCCCGCATTTCGAGAAAATGCTCGGAGACAACGCCCTATTGCTCATGCTCTATCACGAAGCCGGGCTTGCGGCTTCCCGTCCCGCCCTGGGCGGCGTTTCCAGGGAAATCCTCGCCTACCTCTCAAGGGATATGAAGAGCGCCCGCGGGGGCTATTGCGCTTCCGAGGATGCCGATTCCGGCGGCGAGGAAGGCCTGTTCTACACCTGGACGCCGGGGGAGATCTCCCGTGTCCTGGACGCAGGAGATGCAGAGCGCTTCTGCAGGGCTTTCAACGTAACCGCATCGGGGAACTTCGAGAATGGCCGGAGCGTCCTCTGGCGCTCGGCCCTGGAACCTGCAGAGGGCGATGTCATCAATTTGGATCCCTCGCTGGAAAGGGGTCGCCGTTTGCTGTTCGGGGAACGTTCGAAAAGGGAGCGTCCTGACCGTGACGAGTCCGTGATTGCCGAGTGGAACGGTTTGCTCCTTGGGGCCCTCTCCCGCCTTGGGCAGGACGACGGTTTGCTGCTCGAAGGCGCGAAAGCCCTCTGGCTTTTTTGCCGGGAACAGCTTTTCCGTAGTGACGGCAGGCTGCTTCGGCTCACCCATGGTGAAGGTTCGGCCGCACAGAAGGCATGCCTCGATGACCACGCGGCCCTGCTGTGGGGCCTGGCGGAACTTTACGGCGGGACGGGGGAGGAGAAAATCCTCAAGGCAGGGGAGAGACTTTCCCGCCAAATGGACGATCTTTTCCTCCGGCCAGGAGAAGAAGGCCTCGATTTCCTGCCGACGGACGGAGAAGCGTTTCCAATCCGCATCCGGCGGGGTGAGGACGGGGGGTTGCCATCGGGCAACGGTATGGCGGCCTACGGGATGGCGCGGTTTTACCGCTTTACAGGAGATCCTGCCTGGAAGGGAAAGGCTCATTCCATCTTCCGGGGCTTTTCTTCCGAGATTGCCGGCTTCCCAGGGGCCTTTGCCACGCTCCTCGCCGGAATGGCAGAAATCGAGACGGTTGATGCCCGGAAGACCGCTTGACGCCCAGGCAACAGGAGTGATATAAAGGGCCATCTTTTTATTTCTTCAGGAGAGCGCATCCGATGGAAAAAATTGTGAGGCTTTTCCGGGGTTCCTGCGGGTCTTCCAGCACCTCTTGCGGCTGCAAGTGGTGCCTTTTTCGTTTGTTCCCGGCCCGGGAAGACCTCCTTTAGATCAGGAAAAGCCGCATTAAGGGAAAAACCAGGGACCGGGAGAAACTCCCGGTCCCTATTTTTTTATGGAGGTGTGCCCATGTGGAAGGTCATGATTGCGGAATCGGTTCATGAAGAGGGAGCCCGCATCCTTGAGGCTGCTCCCGATGTCGAGTTGATCCTGAAGCCGAAAATCTCCCGGAAGGCCCTGCTTTCGGAGATCCAGTCCGTGGATGCCATCGTGACGCGAAGCGGGACGACGATCGACCGCGAGTTCCTGGAGTGCGCTCCCCGGCTTAAGGTCGCCGCAAGGGCCGGTGTGGGTGTCGACAATATCGATCTTGCAGAGGCGAGCCGCCGCGGGGTTGTCGTCATCAACGCCCCCACGGGGAATACCCTCGCGGCGACGGAGCACACGATGGCCCTCATGCTTTCGATGGCAAGGCGACTGCCCCAGGCTCATGCTTCCGTCAGCGCCGGAGAATGGGAACGGAAGGCTTTCATGGGATTCCAGCTTCACGGCAGGCGGCTTTTGGTCGTTGGCCTGGGCCGGATCGGCACCCAGGTGGCACTTAGGGCCAAGTCCTTTGGAATGGACGTTGCCGCGTACGACCCGTACGTTTCGGCCCTCCGGATGGAAAGCCTCGGCGTCAGACGCTTTGAAGACCTTCGCCAGGCACTGGGCTGCTCGGATATCGTGACCCTTCATGTCCCGGCCACGGAAGAAACGCGCGGGATGATCGGGCGTGCAGAGATCGCGTCTTTTCGCGAAGGGGCCTGCCTGATCAACTGCGCCAGGGGCACGCTTGTGGATGAGGCCGCCTGTGCGGAGGCCCTGCGTGAAGGCAAACTGGCCCGGGTTGCCTTCGATGTTTACTCGGCCGAGCCCCCGGGGGTCAGGAACCCCCTCCTTGCCCGGGACCTTGCCGACCGAGTCGTCCTGACGCCTCACCTTGGTGCGAACACGGAAGAGGCCCAGTCGGCAGTGGCAAGGATTGCGGCCGAAAACCTCCTGGCAGCCCTGAGAGGGGAACCTTACGAACATGCGGTCAACCTTCCTTTTGTCGAGCAGCGGATGACGGGAGCGAGAAGGGCTTTCCTTGACCTGGCGAGGCGCATCGGGGTTCTGGGAGCCCATCTTGCACCGAGGGCGTCGAAAGGTGTCCGGGTGATTCGACGGGGTCCCCTTTTCGAGGAGGAAGAGGCGATCTCTTTTGAACTTCCCTATCGCCTCGCCCCCTTCACCGTTTCGGTGCTCAAGGGATTCCTGGAGGTCAGGCAGGGACCGGAAGTCAATCTCATGGTGGCCCCCCTGATCGCAGTGGAGCGGGGCATCCCGGTGGAAGAGGGGAGAGGGGAATCGGGGACTTACCGGAACTGCCTTGAAGTGCAGTTCCTATCCGAAGGCAACCCCGTCACGATCGTAGGAACCGTGACGGAGGAAGGAAAAATGCGGATCGTTGAGGTTGACGGCTTCTGGATCGATTTTGTCCCGCAGGGCGCTGTTCTTCTTTTCGGCAACTTCGATCGGCCCGGCGTGATCGGTCGTGTCGGATCGCTCCTTGGACAGGCCGGGGTGAATATCGCGAACTTCGCACTGGGCAGGAGAAACGGAGGCGGGCAGGCCCTGGGTGCCCTGCAGATCGATAGCGGGGTGCCTGGAGAAGTCGTGGAAGCCCTTCGGCTGGACGCCGACCTGCTCTGGGCGGTATGCCTCGATTTCGGGTCGAGGTAGCCGATACATCGGCACGGCCGGCGTCCTTCGCTTACAATAGGGGTGTTCGTGGATTCTTTTCGCAGGGGGTGCGGGATCGTGGGAACAAGGATGGATTTGCTAAGGCAACTGGCCCAGAAGGGCTCTTCGAAAATGGTTCTTTTGGTCATGGACGGTCTCGGGGGGTTGCCCTCGGAAAGCGGGCAAACCGAGTTGGAAAAGGCCTACACGCCCAACATGGACGAGATTGCCGCGCAGTCGGAATGCGGCCTTCTGGAGATGGTCGATATTGGCATCACGCCGGGGAGCGGGCCGGGACACCTGGGGCTTTTCGGCTATGATCCCCTGGAGTTCCAGATTGGGCGAGGAATCCTCGAGGCCCTGGGGGTCGGGGCCGAGGTCAAGAGCGGGGAAATCTGCGCGCGCGGCAATTTCGCCACGTGGGGCCCAAACGACCTGATTGTCGATCGCCGGGCGGGGCGAATCAGTTCCGAGAAAAACCGGATGCTCATCGACCGTCTCAAGAACGAGATCAGGGAGGTCGATGGAACCGCCGTTCGCTTCTATCCTGGTGAGGAGCACCGTTTCGTCGTGGTCATGTCGGGAAAAGGTCTTTCTGAGGCCGTGACCGATGCCGACCCGCAGAAGGAGGGGCTCCCCATGAAATGGGCCTTTGCCTCCGCACCCGGGGGGGAGAAAACCGCCGAGGTCGTCAATGCACTGGTGCGGCGCATCCGCCAGGTCCTGTCCGATGAACCCGCGGCCAACGGGTGCCTGCTGAGAGGATTCTCGGGAGCCCCCGTGATCCCCGGTTTGCCGGACCTTTACCAGCTTTCACCAGCGGCCATCGCGACCTATCCCATGTACAGGGGATTGGCCAGGCTCGTCGGCATGGAAATCATCGATGCGGGAAGGACAATGGAAGACCTTTTCTCGACGCTCGAAGCCCATTGGGATGCCCACGATTTTTTCTTCATCCACGTCAAGTACACGGACAGCCGGGGAGAGGACGGGGATTTCAATGCGAAAAGGGATGTCATCGAGAAGGTCGACCGGCTCATCCCGAGGCTTACTGACCTTCATCCCGACGTTCTCGTGATAACGGGGGACCACAGCACCCCGAGCCAGATGAAGGGGCATTCGTGGCATCCCGTCCCGTTTCTCCTCCAAAGTGCCTGGGGAAGGCCGGACGAAGTGCTGGCCTTTGGAGAGAGAATGGTTGCCCGCGGTGTCCATGGCCGGATTCCCGCCCATAGCCTCATGGGGCTGATGCTGGCCCACGGGTTGAGGCTGGCCAAGTTTGGAGCCTGAGGAGATCCATGGAAGAGAAAACCCCGAGTTGCAATGAAATCCGCAAGCTTACGCCGGGCGAGCTTTTCAAGGGGATCGGCGTCATCCAGAAGCTGAATCGCCGAAGCGACAAGAACGGGCGCCCCTTTTGGGAAGTGACCCTGTCCGACTCGACAGGCAGCTTCGAAGGCAAGGTTTGGGGAGACGCTGCCTGGTGGGACCTGTCCGAGGGCGGGAAAATCGCACTGGACCCGTCGTCGGAAGCTTTTCCGAAAACGCTGAGGGGCAAGTCGCTCGGGGTGCAGGGAAAGATGGTCGAGTTCAGGGGGCAGCCCCAGGCCAACGTGACGGCCCTGTACGTCCTGGACCAGGAGAAATACCCCCCGTCCCTCTACGTCCAGGCC
>ENA-ORXD01001573-ORXD01001573.1-sediment-metagenome-genome-assembly--contig:-NODE-1573-length-18089-cov-12.278370_pt1 | contig 18089 bp, 16 predicted proteins | sample MGYA00237862_ERZ511471 | MGnify/ENA metagenome assembly ERZ511471
TCGTGGCCATCATCGGCATCCTCGCCGCCATCGCCATCCCGAACTTCCTCGGTATGCAGGAAAAGGCCAAGAGGCGTTCGATGGAGGAAGCTGGTGCCTCGGCAAAGTCTGAACTGCATAGTTGGATGGATGCATTCATCAAGGCTGAGAAAGGTGTTGTTGATGTCAACAATGATGGACTTTTAGACACTACAGACGTTCCTTCAGGCGCTCTCGCTAACGTTGCGGATTCATGGTTGGCGGCCTATTACACACAAAAAGAAAAGACGTTATTCTCTCCATGGTATGGTACTAAGCCTTTATTTGTTACTTCTAATGCTCCAGACAGTGGTGTAATTACCGTTTCACTGAACGCAGTTTCTCAGAAATTTGTGCTTCGCGGGTTTGATAAAAATGCTCAACAAATCTGGATGGACTCAGTGACCCTTGAGTAGTCGAGCAATAAATTTCAAGACAGCAAGTCTTTAAAAAAGGGTTATCCGCAACAGATTTTGTGCGGTTAACCCTTTTTTCTTGGTTTTGTTATGTAAGGAGTGTTAATTTTTAAAGGATCGAATGTTTTTCTGTCCCAATGTTTTTAGTCCAAAGGCAAATACCGCCTTAGGATCCTGAACCCTGGTCTTTGTCAGTACCTGCGACGTTTATTGCCGAAGTTGCTTCGAAGTATGCCAGGCGTGGAGCTTGAGACGATTGGCTTTGATTAGGATCATTTGGAATATGATAATGGTCATCCGCCCCAAGTATAGTATTTCTGATGTAATGGGACGCTTGAAAAGCCAATCGTCGTCTAATTTGCGCAGAAGTTTCAAATGGCTGTTAAAAGTATATGGAAGGAAAACATTGTTTGGTCGTCAGGTTACTTCATAAGCAGCGTAGACATAGATGAGGCAACGATAAAGAGATACGTTGAGCATCAAGGCAAGAAGGATTCAGGTCGGCTCCGGCCGGAGTTTAACATTAAGAACAAGGTTTTAGCCGGGGGAATCTATTTAATTTTGAATTTGGTTGGAAAAATTATGTATTTAAATAGAAGTGCGGGATTTTCGCTAATAGAGTTAATTGTAGTTGTCGCGGTGATCGGAATATTGGCTGCCATTGCAATACCTACCTATTTGGGAATTCAGAAAAAATCTGCTCGCAGCGAAGCAAAAAGCAATTTACAGGCAATCGCTCTGGCCCTTGAAGGATACATGGCTGAAAATAATAACTATGGAAGTGCAGGCACTTACACATATACACCAGGTGGATCATTCACGCCCCATCCGGGTAATATTGAAAAAGTGGCTAACCTTGGAAATGATTTGAACTATAATTATATTATTCAAATTACAACAGCACCTTATTACAATATAATAGCAAGTCCTACCCGTGGCCGTGTCAAAGGAGATATTCGCTTCTCTATTGATTCCAACAATATAAAAGTTCCTGAAAATTGGTGAACTCTCTGCCAGCCTTACAGGTTTGCTGCCGCTTTTATAATTTTTCAATTTCTGAAAAATTCTTTCCTGCATGAACCAATCATATTATAAACAGTTATTCCATTTTGGCCTTTTGGCCTTGTTAATTTCTATATGCTATTCCAATACGTTAGAATCTTCATGGCATTTTGATGATATCCCTAATATCGTATCAAACCAGAATATTCAGATCCATAATTTATCTTGGGAGGAACTCCAAAGATCTTTTTATTCGCCTCTTACGAAAAAGATAGGTCGTCCTGTTGCAAAACTTACATTCGCCATTAATTACCTGATTTCAGGTCTAGATACTACAAGCTATCATGTTTTCAACATTCTGGTGCATATTTTCACTTCTTGGTTTGCGTACCTTATTTTTTATAGGACTTTGCAGCTATATTCCTCTGAACAACAGCACGAAGTACATTTTTTTTCCAATTATGATATAGCCTTGTTCGGAGCTGTTCTTTGGGCGATTCATCCAATTAACACACAAGCTGTTACATATATTGTCCAGCGGATGGCGTCACTTGCCACCTTGTTTTATCTAATAGCTTTTTATTGTTACTTACGCTTTCGGGTAACAAGAGGGTTGAGGTATAAAAATATATTTCTTCTTTTGACAATATGCTTTTTCTTTCTTGGTATAGGTACCAAGCAAAATACTGTTCTTCTTCCGCTTGCGATTGCCGGGTATGAAATCGCATTTTTTCGTAGTAAAATTTTGCCTGAAAGCAAATATGTTCGATGTTTCATATTCATCCTTTTCCTTTTATTCATCCTATTTTTTTTCTGGTACTTTAATGAAAAAATTAGCTCTATTGTAGAGCTTTATAATGTAAGAAAGTTCACTTTGTGGGAACGGTTGATAACCCAACCTCTAGTTTTATCGCGCTATTTATTTCTCATTTTTTACCCTTTTGTAGATTCTTTGATACTTGAAACTGATATGGTTGCTTCTCAGGGTTTACTTGACCCTCCTCGGACTATGATTGCCATCATGTTTATAACTTGCTTAATTATATTTAGCATTGTTAATATCAAAAAATATCCTTTAATCTGTTTCGCAATTTACTATTTTTTTGTAAACCATCTGGTTGAATCTACGATCATACCCCTTGAGCTGTATTTTGAACACAGAAACTACCTGCCATCTTTGTTCATTTTCTTAGGAATTGCATATTATTCGCTTATGCTCGTTTGTTATTACACAAAACACAATAAATTATTTCTTCGTAAATTGACCATATTCACATTAATGTTAATTATGATTGGTGAGGGAAATGCTACTTCATTAAGGAATGATGTTTATAAAAATGAGATTACACTACATGAGGACACTATTAATAAGGCGCCAATTAATCCGAGGCCATATGTTGCAATTGCAGTTGAGCTTATAAATAAAAAGAAATTTGAAGAAGGACTTGAATATTTGCGGAAGGCTGAAAACTTATATAAAAAACATCCTGATCGTTTTCAGGATAACTGGATAGCTAAGATTTATTATAATGCAGGAATTGTGTTTAGGGTCAGAGGTGAAAACGAGAAGGCAATAAGTTTTTTTCTTAAAAGTGTAGATTTGGACCCCTATGAATGGAGCGCTCACGTCAATTTAGGTATTCTTTTATTTGCGCAAAAAGATTATGAACATGCTGAAGATTATCTCTATAACGCCGTCGTTCTGCACCCTAACTGTCCGGCTGACCTGTATAATCTTTTTGGCAGGGCACTTTATGCTAACGCTAAATATGACTTAGCAATTGAAGTGTTCAAAAAAGGACTTGAAGTAAAAGATTTAAATGTACTTCATTATAATTTAGTTGCTTCCTATTTGAAAAAAGGAGAGTTTCATTTAGCCAAGCCTGAAATTTTGAATATGTCTTATGACAAAAGTAAAACTGATGGGGTTTATTTTTTATACAGGGCATTACTTTTTCCCGATGATGAACGTGAACGCAGTCTTAGGAAGATTGCATCAATGCTTCTAGTTAATCAAAATGATTTTTGTGATTGGGTTACCACTATTTTTGAAAATAACTTTGGTGATGTCATATTTCCAGAAATATCTGATTTCAAGGATCAGTTACAGGATGCATACCAACATGAACTCGGAAAAATAAGAGATCATATTACTGATCAGGCGCGAAAAGTCGAGACATGCATCGGTGATAAGGAACTTATTATTCTTGGTTCAGAATGAATTCATAAAGATTTTAAACTGAACTTTCGGTTGCGCCAGGCAAAGTCTGGCTGATCTTGTAAGCTGAAAGGAGCTTACCGTATAAATTGTTGGTTGGATATGTAGGAGAAACCGGGCGGTTGTATCTGGAAATATTGCAGCCGAAGCCCCGTGTTGATGATCACCCTAATGGAGCCACCCATGATCGGGTTAATGGAGCCACTTTTGCATGGTCATTTTCGGCTTCCGGACAGGGTTAATTTTTAGGCGATTTTGGCATTTTTTCAACCTCCTTTTTTTGTGTTCTTGGTGGTTTTGCGGCCCGGTAACTTTTGCCATCGAGCACAATGGAATAGGCGCCATGCCGGAGGCGGTCGATGGTGGCGGCGCCGAGCAGTTTGTTGGGAAAGGCGTCCCGCCATTCACTGAGGTCCAGGTTACTGGTGATGATGGTCGATTGCCGTTCGTAGCGCTCGCCGATGAGGTCGTGGATATCCTCGTCCTGGGGCGTGCGCAGGGGTTTCAGGCCGAAGTCGTCGATGATCAGGAGATCGACTCTGGCCAGGATGTTCAGCCGCCGTTCGTAGGCATTGGTGGCCCTGGCGGCATGGAGCTGACCGAGCAGCTTGGTCTGGGTGGTGAACAGCACATCCCGGCCCTGGCGAATCGCGCAATGACCGAGGGCCTGGGCGATGTGGCTTTTGCCGGTACCGCAGGGGCCGACGATCAGGACAGAGGCTTTTTCTTCCATGAAGCGGCAGGTGGCCAGGTCCATGATCTGGGCCTTGTTGATGAGCGGATTGAAGGAGAAGTCGAAGTCCTCCAGGGTCTTCTGGTTACGGAAGTTGGCACGCCTGACGCGCATCTCGAACTTGCGCTGGGTACGGCGGGCGACCTCGTCTTGGACGAGCAGGGCCAGGAAGTCGGTATAGGCCATTTTTTCTTCGATAGCCTGACGGTTTCTGATTTCTATTGAGTCCAGAATACCTGAGAGGCGCAGCTGCTTGAGCATGGGGATCAGTTCGGGCATGGGGTGCATATCGTCTCCTCCTTGTGCGAAGCGAGATTGAGCAGAGTAAGCTGTGTTCTTTGAAAACGCCCGCTGCCGGTATAGGATGGAGGCAGCGGCTGAGGGCAGGGTTCTTCGGTTAGTTGATCGAGCCCTTTGACCAGGATGGTCTTGACGGTGCTGTACTTGGGATTGTCAAAGGCCAAGGCCCGCCGGCAGGCGTCTTCCAGTCTTGCCGGGCCGTATTTTCTCGCCAGGCCGATGACCCCTTGGGCGGCCCTGAGGTTGTCCAGGACCCGGTGGGCAAAGAGGGCCTCGATGACCTTTCTGCATTCCGGGCCGACAGCCTCCGCCTGTTTGAGACACCATTGCGGATCGCGCATCAGGTAGGCCACCGCCTCGGGCGGCAGATGGTCGGTGACGGTCGATTTTTCACCCGGCCGGTGTTTCCTGGGGTGGACCGCCACCAGTTCGTGCTGGTGGAATATTTTGACGGTGGTTTCCGTGGCCTTGACCCAGAGCTTTCGCCGGACCAGCTTATAGGGGGCCGAGTAGAAGCATTTTTCAAACTGCAGATGGCAGTTGCCGTGCAGCTTGTACTCGGCCCAGACCGCCATCTCCGGCGGTTTGTCCGGCAGGGCTTGCAGCAAGTGCTTTTCCGCTTCGGCAAAGAGGGTGAGCGGTTTCTGCTTGGTGGTGCCGTGGATGCGGTTGCCGGCCGTTTCCATGACCCACTCCCGCAGCTGGCGGTTGGCATCGGCCAGGCTTCTGAACACGCGCAGGGGCAGGAAGTTGCGCTTGACATACTTGACCCCGGCCTCGACCCGCCCCTTTTTCCTCGGGTCATTGGGTGGACAGGGCGAAACCAGGAAACCGTAGCCTTCGGCGAACTCGGCATACGAACGCTGGATCTTGGGATCCCGCCAGCAGGCCTTGGTGACGGCTGATTTCAGGTTGTCGATCACCAGCCGTTCCGGGACCCCACCGAAGAACTCGAAGGCCCGGCGGTGGCAGCTCAGCCAGGTGGTCACCTTCTGGTCCCTGACGATCTCGGCATATTGATGGCGGCTGAAGGCCAGGGTCATGACAAAGACCCAGGTGGAGAAGACTTCACCGGTAACGGCGTCAATGATTTTCGGGCCGCTGCCGAAGTCGACCTGGGCCACCTCGCCGGGCCTGAAATCGAGCATGACCGTGGCCTCCGGCTCATCGGCCTTCAACTGCTGCAGATAGCGACGGACCGCGGAATAACTGCCGGCAAAGTCATGCTTGCGCATCAGGGCCTGGTGGATGGCAGTGCCGACAATGCCCTGCTTATGCCAGAGCTTGATCTCTTCCTGATACGGGCTCAGGATGGAGGGAGAAACAGTGGCTGCCGGATTCTTCTTCACCGCGGCGGCCAGGGCATCATCATCCGGCAATGGGAACCGCGGGTCGAGCCAGCCCTGTTCCGCCGCGAGTCTGCGAAACTCCGCCGCCTTGACGCGGCCCATCAGACCGGCCTTGGCTATTTGACGGTCCGACTGCCCGGATCGAATATGGGTGAGAACTTGACGATATTGAAACATCTCGAACCTCCTGTTGGCCATTGGCATACCTCCCGTGAATGAATATCTGCGGAAGATATACCGGTTAATGGGAAGTCCGGGAATCGATTATGACCTGTGAAGTGGCTCGATTAGGATGATCACCAGGTGGCTCCATTATAATGATCATTCAGTGGCTCGATTAGCGTGATCATCAACTGGCTCCATTAGCGTGATCATGAGGTGGCTCGATTAAGGTGATCCTGGAATGGCTCCATATGGGGTGTCATTAACACCCCGGCAACCGAATTCCTTAGCCGTAATGCAAATGGACCTGATTCGGCCTCGTAAGTTCTACGGGGGAGACCAGCCTGCCGGAAATGGTGAAGCCCGTGTATGCCGTGAAGAAACCAACGTTTGCAGCGACATGGCTCCCCGTGTGTGTTTGAGGGCGGACCGTGAAGAGAGATTAGTCAGGAACCTGGGAGGCCCGTCAAACTGAGGATCATACCCTGACAGCGTAGAGGGAATACATAACCTTGACCGCTGGGTTGGCGGGAGTCGGAGAGGAGAGGTGGGCTGTTGTTCGTTCATCCTCTGGCCAGGGTTGCCCAAGAGCAGGGCTTGATGGCCAGGTGTACAGCTTGCTTGTTTGAGCGGTGACGTTCATGACCAAGTCCCGCAGGCTTTTGCGACCGGATAACTGGCCGATAAACATGGCCATGAACTGGGCCCAGCGGTTGAATGACCGGAATTTCTAGCCCCGGTGATAATCTTTGGCAAGAGCATCAAATTCATGTCGAGGAAAAATTCCAATTATTTGCCGCAAGATTGTGGTATGATATGCCATGGCATGGATCTCCTTGTTTTGGTTAATGTTTTGTGCAAATCCATTATCCCACAAGAAGCTCTCCGAGCCTTTATTTATTCGAACTCCCTTACATTTTTATGAGACAGCTGTGATAATGTTTAAATTTTTTTATAAATCTTAACAGGTTAAAAATAGGCCTGAGATGTTTTTGAGTAAAACTATAGCAGTTGTGATTCCAGCATATAAAGAAGAGCTTCTTATAGCCAAGGTGATTGAAACCGTGCCCGGTTTTGTCGATCATATAGTCGTTGTTGACGATTCGAGTCCTGACAAAACTGCAGAAATTGTTTTTGGATTATGCCAGCAGAATTCACGTTTGGTTTTATTACGACATGAAATAAATAAAGGAGTGGGAGCTTCAATCGCCACCGGTTATAAATGGGCCAGGGACCATGAGGTAAATGTTACTGCTGTTATGGCTGCCGATTTCCAGATGGACCCTGCTGATCTGCCAAGAATTCTTGAGCCTGTCTGTAAGGGAGAATGCGACTATACCAAGGGAAATCGTCTTTTTCGAGGGGAATCATGGTCAATGATTCCAAAATACAGGTATATCGGTAATTCATTCCTGTCGCTCATGACCAAAATCGCATCAGGGTATTGGCATGTGGCCGACTCGCAAAGTGGTTATACGGCAATTTCTTTGGCAGCACTCAAAGCCATTGACCTTGATTCCATCTATCCACGCTATGGTATGCCCAACGACCTGCTCATCAAATTGAATATAGCCAGTTTCAGGGTCAGGGATGTATCAATCCGACCTGTGTATAATGTCGGTGAAAAGTCGGGGATTAAAGTTAGAAAAGTAATGTTTACTATTCCGTGGATTCTGATCAAGGGGTTCTGGAGCAGGATGTTTCAGAAATACGTCATCAGGGATTTTCACCCCCTTATTTTTTTCTACCTGTTCGGCTTCATTTTTTTTGTTCTCACTTGTATCCTCGGTCTACAAAATTTCGTGCATAAATACTTGTTCGATTTTTTTCCGCCCATAAGGACGCTTGCCATGATGTTTTCCTTTGTAAGCGCGAGTCAATTTACTCTGTTTGCCATGTGGTTTGACATGGAGTGCAATAAAGATCTGAAATAACTTACGTTGTTTCTTCCGGTTTCTTTGTGGGTGTTGCGGGGGACGAAGGGACAAGACTATTGCCCCTAAACCGATATCGGTAGAACATCATCAGCGGCCAGTTCAGTAACCAGAAGAGTAACTCCTGACTTAAATTCAGCTTTCTTTTCCATTCAACATCGGCCTTGACACTTATTTTAATGGAGGTTCGCATGCGGTTACCAGCTAAAAGATGACCGGATTCGATTTCCCCGCCATTCTTGATGATTTCAACTTGTCGATCAAATGCAACGTCTAAAAAATCCTCAAGGACGGAAAACGTGATATCAGGCTTTTCAACTAAATCCTCATATTTTATCCTGCAGTAATTACCAGCCGGCTGGAGGAACTGAAATAGATGCGCTGCCAGATTGGCTATGGGCCAATGAATGGCCGTACGGAATGTGGGGGAAGACGATTGTTGCTGCAGTTCCGTGCTTTTTAATAAGCCCGTATCAGTACCTTTCAACATGGACCACATGCATCCTCTGCCATCTCTTACAATATGGATAAGCTTCACCTTTTCTCCACAAATCCTGGAAAGCATGATCGGCCTGAAAAACCTGCTCGTGGTTGTTTTTGAAGAATCTACGATATAGCGGACATTATCGTGAAGCTGATGAGAGATTGACCCAAGGATGCTTTGGTTGGTATCTCTGAATCGGCTATAGTTTAGTGATCGGCTTTGTCGAGAAAGACCTGCGAAGCGAATCATTGATTCGACCCTGTTCTGGCTTTTTCGAAGTTCGGATATGTTCTTGAAATTTTTTGTAAATTGCTGAATGGTGTCAGACCAGAAACTGCATTCTTGGATTTTTTGGCCGCAGGAACAATAGTTGTCTGGGTGATCGACAAGTTGAATGTAATTGATGAGTTCCCCGGCGGTGAAAATGTCTGAATGGCTACCTAATAAGCGCGCCAACAGCGTTGATCCGCTTCGTCCATAGCCTGCAATATATATTATTTCCTTTTTAGTCACGATTCTGTCGAAGTGAATCAAAGACCAGGTGAAGAGCAATCAATTAATATTTTCGAATCTTGCCACAATTGTCTTACCCGCATATATTTGCTGCCCTTCATCTACCAGAATGGAAATGTTTTGTTTCGGTACTATTAGATCTACCTGAGATCCGAGCAGAATAGCGCCAACACGCTGGCCCATTTGGACGTCGTCTCCTTCAGATATATAGGTAATGATTTTTCGAACCTGTTTGGAGGCGATTTGAACCATGGCCACCAACTTCGAGCCCGAACTCAGTACAATAGTATTCCTTTCATTTTCTGTTATAGAGGCGTTATCCTTGAGTGAAAGAAATTTTCCGGAATAATGTTGGTTCAAGAGAATCCTTCCCGCGATCGGTGCCCGATTTACATGAACGTCCAAGAGGGTCATCATGATGCCGATCAGAACCGTGTCATCTTTCAAGATGTCTGTCTTGAGCAATTCGGTTAGTTTGATGTTTGTGCGCCCTTTGATTGCGTTAGGTACCGTTCCCTTGCTTACCTCCCTTATGTAGAGGACTCTGCCGTCTGCCGGTGATACGATTATATTCTTTTCGTTCGGAATCCTCCTTTCTGGATCCCTGTAAAATCGGAAGACAAGGAAAATAGTACAGAAGAGGAGGACAGAAGCTGCCGAGGCGGCGATTGCTACAACAGGGGTCATCCTCATGAGCCATTTGCCCAATGCCAGCATCAACGAAAGCGTGCCCAAGGCGCTGAACAAGGCGATGCTTACGCCCTGAATGGTTTGCATGTTGGCCTTTCGTGCCAGCCAGAGGCAAAAAGAGGACGAAAAAATGATACTGGAGCAGAATATGAGGATTGTAAAAGACATAAACGTTTATATCGTTTCCTAACGTGAAAATAAGTAATAAGGAATGAAAAGAATATAGCTCAGAAACGGTTTTGGGTCATCCCAAGAAGCAATGGCGAATTCAAGGTTTCCCCGGAAGGAATCAATGTAGTCATGCAAACTCAGCCGTCTTTTCAGGATTTCGCTGGCAGAGATATACAGATCGGATATCAATTCCATCCATTTGACATTCAACTGGGCTGTTAATTCCGGACCAGTGTACCCGTCAACCAAATCGCTGTAAATCAAATAGGGGAGATCAACCCCGGATTTTATGGCCAACGTGTGCCATTTCCATGATCTTGGATTGATCTCTAACAATTTGAAAACTCCATCACGCGGGTCTTCCATAAACTCGACCTCGGCGAGGCCATAATAATCAATTGCTGAAAGCAGTTTTACGCTGTCGCTGCGGAGTTGAGGAATTTCCACACTCTTTACATATGTTGTCGCCTTCCCAAAATCCATGGGTATTTGCCGGCACCGTTTACCAATACAACTTCCCTTTAGAGTACCTTGCGCAAAAAAGCATCCGCAGGAGTAGAGCGTATCGGCACCGCCCGGTATGATTTCCTGGATCATAACTTCTGCCGGATCGATCGCGCTGCATGTTTTTTGATACATCTGCACAAGCTCGTTCAAGTTGTGGGCCAAGTAAACCTTTTTTTTGAACTTGGCATAAAATTTATGCATCACCGCAGGCTTGATAATGATCGGAAACTGTATTTCGCTCCCAATTCTCCGGACATCATCCAAGTCGCAGGGAAAGTAAGTGTGCGGTACTGGGACACCTGTTTTTTTTGCTAGGTGATAAGTAAGTATCTTGTTGTAAGCAAATTCGGTAACAGACCAGTCCGGAACCGAGACCCGGTATGAACCACTCAGTATTTCTCTGTTTCTGGAAAGAACCTCTACGGTGGCGTCATGTGTTGGAAAGAGCACCCATCCTTGCATCCCCTCGCGATCGGATAATTCCAGCAAAAATGTTACCAGCGTCTTTTCCTTCTTCATTTCCGGAAGCAGGAAAAAGCGATCGCAGTATTTGGAATATCTGCCGATGTTTGCCGGGGTCTCATCCACAAGAAATACCTTTATTCCCCGGCGGCCAAGGCTTCGGATAATCCCCAACCCTTGAACGTGGCCACCCAAAACGATGGCACCGTTGGTATTGTCTCGACTTCTTTCTTTAGAGTTATTCATGGCGCATCTGAATTCAATGTGTCAGCCAATTAAAAGCAAGTGCCATTCGCGGCAGGATATCAAGGTCAACCATGCTGAGTCGATGATCTGGCGCTATTTCTGGGTTAACCGTCTTTTCTTATACAGCTTTAATTGATTGAGGAGGAAAAACAGGCACCGGTTGCCCCACCATAGGCACCAGCTATCCACCCAAAAGTTTGAATGTGTCAGGAGAGCGCCTTTTTTGGGTTCGCTGTCCTGCAAAAAAGCGATTAATTCGTCAGTGGTCTCAATTCCTCGACTACCAAGCGATATAACAACATCACGAAGATTGTATCGGTAATTATTCCAGCAATGGCTGGTATCGCTGAAGTAATACATGTCAGAATAATCGATGGTCAGATAGGGTTCAGCGATCAAGCCGAATTGTTCCAAAGTGTATTTTTTCCAGAAATCCAAATTGTTATGAGGAGACAGGGAGCGGCCGTGCATGCAGACTGTGCAGACCGGTGCAAGTGCCCTAAGCATTTTCAGGTTGGCTTCGAAGAGTATCCGTGCCCGCTCATAGTTCCCCCCGGTGTCTGATAACACTTCGTAGTGATAACCGATTTCGTGCCCAAGCGCCCCTATCCGTTTAATTATCTCAGGATTGAAAAGCAGAGGTTTGGCTCGGAAGTAAAAAGTCGCCCGGATTCCATAGTGCGCATCAATTTCCGCCATGGCCAGTGCATTCTTGACATTGCCGTCGACATCATGCCGAACTATGAAATAACTCTCCGGAAGCATGCAACGGTTATGAGCCAGTGAATAATCTGCAATGCTGAATGTCGGATAGTTCAGGGACAAACATCGCATTAAACGGGCATAGGTTTGTCTGGTATAGTCTTTTTTCCCGTTCATTCGGTTCACGCATGATATTTTATTCCCTGCTGAGGTACCCTGCAGGGAATTATGCCAGATGCTCGTCATGCTCGTGAGGCATTTCTTTTAGCGATACCTGAATCAACTCAATCGCTGCCGCATTTCATGGGATTTTATATTATTATGCCGTTTTTGGAGGGAATTTGCATAGATAAAATAACCACGGAAATGTGGTCAGGACGTGTTCCTCAAGGATATGCACATGGCCGCTTAAAAAGGATTTGAATTGCTTCCTATGCCAGAAATTAATATGTGAGGGTGTTTTTCCCATTCGATCCAGGTATTTTCCCCTGAGCAGGTTCCCTAGGTGGAAAAACGGTTCATGCGGGACCGAAATCAATAGATAAGCGCCGTTTTTCGACACCCGGTTTAATTCACGCAGGGCCTGGGCAGGATCGGGTAAATGCTCGAACATCTCAATGGCCAGGATATAATCGAACGTATTCTCCTTGAATATCAGACGAGTGACATCCGAAGCCAAGTAAGCGGCATAAGGCGCCGAAATTGCAGCATATTTGAGCTTATCGGGCTGCAGGTCGACAGCCACAAGCTTGTTGATGACGCTGCATTGATGAAGATATTTGACAATATTGCCTTCGCCGCATCCCACTTCGAGTCCATTCAAGTCAACGGCATTAATTACCGAAAGCGTTGTGGCGATTCGCTTGAGTAACGTGTTCAGGGCGATTCTGATGATTACATTGCCGGAGGAATAGTTTTTGTCAATATGCACGGTAGCATTTCGAGTTTTTTGGTGATGTGTGGTGGTCATATGTCCTGGCGTATCCCGGTATAGTTGAGCTGAATGACGTTATCGCTGATTATTGCTGTGGTATTCCATGCCAAACAGATGTGGTCGAGGCCGTTATTTGAGCCGCACATATTTTTCGGACATTCTAAATTAGAGAAATCGGGCTTTCTGCATGCTGCTCCCGAAACTGCTTCGGTTAAATTTCCAAGCGAAGAATGCAGGCGAAACTCATTGTAATCTTGTAGCGTCCAGAAAAAATTGTCACTGATTCTGTGCTGAAATAGGTTAACGTATTCTTCCTTCCTTCATTGGTAATGTCCATAGAAAACGGAGGAAGAAAATGTTTTTCTGGAACAAGAACAAGAAAAAATTCACAGACCCATCACGCTCCAGGATTAACCCCGCACCGAAGCAGTTCAGGACGTCGGTTTTCAGTGGATATAAAGCCCTTTGCGGCCCAGGCAAAAGAAGCCGGCCTCGGCCCCAAGGAAGTGGCCGACCTGGTTGGCGCCAGCCTTATACGGTGACCAAGTGGCATAAGCTGTACCTGGAAGGCGGACCGGAAGCCCTGTTGACGCAGCCATCTTCGTCGGGAACGCAAAAGATTCGGCAGAGCTTGAGCGCTGGATCGAACTGTACCGGCGGGAAAATCCAGCAGCAGGTGTACGCCGTATCCGTGACAGTCTCCGCAGGGAGGAAGGTCTTTCTGTCAGTTCCGAGACGGTCCGCCGGGTCGTCAACGATGCCGGCCTGGCGTACCTGAATACATCCGTTCCGATAATGGCTCTGAGTTTGCTGCGGAGCTTATATTGAGTTATTTACAGAAACTGCAGATCAAGACCCTGTTTATCGAACCCGGTAGTCCGTGGGAGAACGGGTTCTGTAAATTATTTAACGGGAAACTGCGTGATGAATTGCTTAACGGGGAGATTTTTTATACATTCAAGGAAGCACAGATTCTGATTATCGCAGTGGAGGGTCAAATACAATACTATCCGACCGCACAGCTCCTTGGGCTACAGGCTTCCTGCTCCGGAAGACGTGCGGTTGATTGCAAGTTGACACTAGAGGGCAAGGGACTGAAGCAAAACAAAGCTACCGATTCACTAAGTTGAAAGTGGAGCTTTTAGGTGGGGCAGGTCACTTCAGGAAATGGCAAAGGAATTCGGCATGAACAGCCATCCTAACAGAAATCGTCTGCTTTCGATTCTGTTCTCAGCAGTTATTTTCGGATTAATAGTAGCTGTTGGAACCAGGTATTACAGTCAGGTGGGAGAACTGATAACCCGAGTTGAAATCAGGTGGTTTGCGGCAGGAATAGCATGTTATTGCTGCAATTATTTATGCCGGGCCTATCGTGTCTGGCTTTATGGGAAAAAGAAGGGGCGCTTTTTTCCGGTCTATGTCAAAATTTCCGGCCTGCATGGTTTTAATACCTATTTTCTCCCCCTCAGGGGAGGGGATATGACCCTGCCTTTTCTGCTGCGGTTTCATGTCGGCATCCCATTATTGCAGGGTGGGAGAATCCTGATCCGAGCCCGGATGCTGGATATTTTTCTCCTGGGTTTTCTGCTTATCTCCGCCACCCTGTTGACGCCGTCGGAAATATCGTTCAGGTGGCAGGGTATGTTTATCGTGGCGGGAATGTGTTTGATCGCTTTGCCCTACATTGCCACCTTCCTGGTGCAGAACAGTCCAGGCTGGATGGGGAAATGGTTTCAAAAGATAATCGGTGAGGAATTACCCTCCAATCCGAATGTGCAGGAATCTCTGTTGAGTCTTCTCATTTGGTTTTGGACTGGATGCACAATCTTTTGTGTGATACGATCTCTTGACATGCCCCTTTCATTCCTGGACGTTTGGCTCCTGGCCACCATTCAGCTACCTCTTCAGTTGTTGCCCGTCCAGGGACTCGCCAATGCAGGAAATCACGAGGCCGGATGGGTGATTGCTCTTGCTATGCTTGGGGTAGAACCTGAACAGGGGCTGGCGTTCGCCCTGTCGTCCCATCTCCTGATCATTTCTTATGTGGTGCTGCTGGGCGCAGTAGCAGTGCTTCTTCCTTCAGGCCAAGCTCCAGAGGAGGCTTCAGGTTCCGTCAGTCATTCTGGTTGAGGTTCTTCAGCCTGTCTCCCTGAAGCAGATATTTTTCTCCGGTTTTTTCGCATACAGCCTCTCCCAAGCCTTTGGTCGGCAAATCAAGCTTCTCTCCAAATCGGCTCATCCATCCAACCTGGCGGGCGGGATTGCCGACAACAAGGGCAAAATCAGGAACATCGGCCAGCACCACTGCGCCGGCGCCGATAAAAGCGTATTGTCCGATTGTCCTGCCGCAGACAATGGTTGAATTTGCTCCCAGGGTCGCCCCTTGTTTGACAATGGTTTTCCGGTATTCTCCTTTTCTGGGGAACTCGCAGCGGGGATTATAGACATTGGTGAAAACCATGCTGGGGCCGCAGAAAACAAAGTCTTCCAGTTCAACCCCTTCATAGATTGAAACGTTGTTCTGAATCTTGCAGCCGTTGCCGATTACGGCCTTTGGGCCAATGGTGACATTCTGGCCGATATTGCAGTTCTTGCCGATAACGGAGCCGGACAGGACATGGCTGAAATGCCAGATTTTGGTGCCGTCTCCTATGTTAACATCGCGATCGATGATCGCGGTTTCATGGCTGAAGAATAATTTTGCCGGTGATTTACCGGAAAGAGAGATTTTTGTCCCGGTCTCGATGGCTTTCTGGCATTGGTTGAGGACAGTAAGGACCCTCAGCCCTTCCTCCCCATCAGTGAAAGGTGGTTGTCTGCTTGCAACCGCGTCAAGAAAGGCCTGGCATTCATCCCGCAGCGGCTCTCTTTCCTCAAGCTGAATTGCTTGACCCTCGGCTTTATGAGCAACCGGAATGTTGCCCGACCACTCGACGGTATGCGGGAAAAGGGTCAGTTTCCCCGTCCAGGGGGCAGTGTCATCAAAGACAGCCATTTGTTTGTCGCCTACCACGACAAGTTTCTGTTCCTTGAAGGGGTGGAGCCAGGAAACAAAGATATGGGCCTGGATGCCGCTGGGAAAATTGAGCATGGTTACAGTGGTATCGGCAATCCGCTGGTGCAGGAAATTTCCTCCCTGGGCTTGGACGGTGTCCGGCATTTCATTGATCAGGCCGAGAATGACCGAGATATCGTGCGGGGCAAAAGACCAGAGGACGTTCTCCTCTCGGCGGAGTTTGCCGATGTTGAGCCTGTTTGAGTAGATATACCGAATGCGCCCCAGCTCGCCGGCGTTAATCAGTTCCTTCAGCTTGAGGATGCCGGGGTGATACCAGAGCAGGTGGCCGACCATGAGGATTCGTTGTTTCTCCCGCGCCAGCCGGTTCAGTTCCGCGCCGCTGTTTTCATCGAGACAAAGGGGTTTCTCCACATAGACATCCTTGCCCGCAAGAAGGGCTTCTTCGGCCATTGCTGCATGGGTTGCCGCTGGAGTGGCAAGGACTATCCCCTGAACATCGTTATTTTCCAGGGCTTGGGCAAACGAGTTCAGGCCGATGGTGCCTGGATATTCACGGGTAAAATAATTGACCGCATTGGCATTGACATCGCAAACGGAATGAAGCGCACCAATATTGTAAAAATTCCTGACCAGGTTTTTGCCCCAGTAGCCGGTGCCGACAACTGTCACTTTGATGTTGCTGGTTGGGTTTGTCATTGGGCGGATCCTTTCCGAAATGAATTCAAGAAAATTTGTGATTTGTATATCCTATCAAGTTTACGATGCAATTTTTTTTCGATTGTCGCGAACGAACACGCCTTTATCACGGCGATCGAGCTCAAACAGTCCGATGGCCTTGATTAACTCACTGAGCTTTATAAAGCCATAGTTCCTTGGATCAAAGTCGTTGGCAGTCTTGCTGATGAAGTTTCCGACAGGGCTGAGGGCGGCCCATCCCGATTCGTCGGAGCAGGCTTCTATGGCAGAGCGAAGAAGATTCATCAGGGTTGCGTCGCCCCGCAACTCTTTTGTGTTCCGGGGGGTTAAGGATGGTTCCTTCTGATCTTCTGATTTTTTTGCAAAAACTTCTGTGTAAATGAAGCGGTCGCAGGCAGAGACAAAAGGCCTGGGTGTCTTCTTCTCGCCAAATCCATAGACGCATTTGCCTGATTCACGGATACGGGAGGCAAGGCGAGTGAAATCGCTGTCGCTTGACACCAGGCAGAAACCTGAAAAGTGCCCGGTATACAGCAGGTCCATGGCATCAATGATCATGGCACTGTCCGTTGCGTTTTTGCCGGTGGTATAGCGAAATTGCTGGATAGGCTGTATCGAGTGTTCCAGGAGGACGGTTTTCCATTGACCGAGATTTGGTGTGGTCCAATCGCCGTATATACGCTTGACACTCGCTGTCCCAAGCTTGGCAACCTCTGCAAGGAGCCCTTCCACAATGGCGGGATTGGCATTATCTGCGTCAATAAGGACCGCAAGTGAAGAGTTCATGTTATTCGGTAATGCCACTGGGTCTCCGGGGTGATTGATCTATGGAAGGTTGGCGGGTCGCATGGGTAATTTTCGATATGTTTTAGAACGGGTTGGCAGAATCGTGAATTATTGCAATAGCGTTTTCAGCGTACAACACCGGCATGGCAAAATCAATGTTGGGTGTTTTTATTCCGGCAGGTTGGCAAGCCCCTCATCCGCCCTTCGGGCAACCGCCCTGAGCTGTTTAGGCTGTAGGCTGTTAGCCTGTAGTCATTTAGCTTTTTAGACTGTAGGCTGTTAGCCTTTTAGGTGTTTATTTCCCTCTCCAGGGGGAGAGGGTGGCCAGCGACCGGTTGAGGGGTTCTACAACCCATCAGCGAAGCTGCAAACTCCTTCTGGTTTCTGTCCTCTGGTTTCTGATTTCTGATATGCTGCCGACTGCAAACTGCCAACTCCCGGCGCAGCCGGGTTTTCCCCTCATCCGCCCTTCGGGCACCCGCCCTGAGCTGTTTAGGCTGTAGACTGTTAGCCTGTTAGGTGTTTATTTCCCTCTCCAGGGGGAGAGGGTGGTGGTTGAATATTTATCGTGGTAAAACATGATGGCTGCTGAAGCTACAGAACAGACCAGGGGACAGCAAGAACGGTATCGGAAAGTTTGCGGGGCTTTTCAATGGAACAGATGAGCAGGCCGTTGTGGATTCTCTCGTGGGGAAAACAGTCCCGCAGGGCGGCAAACCCTAAAATATCCTTTCGGTCGGGGTTGGA
>ENA-ORXD01001575-ORXD01001575.1-sediment-metagenome-genome-assembly--contig:-NODE-1575-length-18052-cov-3.928567_pt1 | contig 18052 bp, 12 predicted proteins | sample MGYA00237862_ERZ511471 | MGnify/ENA metagenome assembly ERZ511471
TCGATCATGGAGCGCTGGGGCGAGACGAGCTGGCTCCTGGTGCCGCTGGTCTTCGGCGGCCGCCCCATCGGCGTCGCCGAGGTGGTCGAGCAGCGCGAAGTCCACCGCTTCACCGACGAAGAGAAGGAGATCGCGACGACGCTGGCGGTGCCGGCGGCGATCGCCATCCACAACGGCCGCCTCCGCCGGCGCACGGCCGAGCAGAACCGGTACCTCGCCTCGCTGGTCGACTCGAGCCGCACGATCAACGCGACCGTGGACCTCGACGAGGTGCTCCGCCGGGTGACGCGCGAGGCCTGCGAAGCGCTCGAGGCCTCGCGCGCCGCCGTCTACACGTACGACGCCGCCGAGGATGCGATCGTCTACCAGGCGCTCCACGAGCGGGGACCCGAGCCCGGCGGCAGCGACGACGCGCTCGGGTGCGCCTATCGCCTCGACGACTACCCGGGTGAGCGAGCGATCCTCGACGCGCCCACCATGGTCGTCGAGCACGCCGACGACCCCACGTTGCCGTGCGACCGGCGCGAGAGCATGTCGGTCTACGGCGAGACCACCGTCCTCAGCGTGCCCTTGCGCTACCAGGGGGAGCCGCTGGGCATCCTGCGCCTCTACGAATCGACGACGCGCCGCGAGTACGGCGAGCTCGAACTGCAGTTCGCCGCCGGCCTCGGCGAGCTCGCCGGGGCGGCGATCCACAACGCCGCCGCGTACCGGCGCCAGGAGGCGCGCAACCGCCAGCTCAGCGCCCTGCTCGAGGCGAGCACGGCGATGACCTCGAGCGTCGTCCTCGAGGAGGTCCTCGGCCGGCTCGCCGAGCGCGCCGCCGTGGCTCTCGGCGCGCCGCAGTGCCTGATCTACGAGTACGACGCCGACCGCGACAGCATCGTCTCGCGCTCGCTCTACACCTCGCCCGAGACTCCCGACGAAGGCTACGGGGTCACCCTCGGCACCGCCTACCCGCTCAGCGACTACCCGAGCGACCGGCTGATCCTGAAGCGCGGCGAGATCGTCGTCGAGCACGCCTCGGACGAGCGGCTCGGCGACGACGTCCGCGACTCGATGGCGGAGTGGGGCGAGAGGACGTGCCTCACCGTGCCCCTCATGTTCCACGGCGTCGCGCTCGGCCTCATGGAGGTCATCGAGACCGAGCACGAGCGCCGTTTCAGCGCCGACGAGCTCGAGCTCACCCGCGGGCTGGCGGAGCAGGCGGCGGTCGCGTTGCATAACGCCGCCCTCTTCCGCCAGCGCCGTGAGCACGAGGAGCGCCTCGTCGCCATCCTGCAGATCAGCCAGGGCATCGCGGCCTCGCTCGACGCCGCCGCCGTGATCGACCTGGTCAGCGAGGGGATCGTCGACCTCTTCCCCCGCGAGACCACGACCGCCGAGATCATGCTCGCGGCCGCCGGCGAGCGGTTCTGCCCCGCCGCCCTGCGGCTGAGCGGCGGGCCCGAGGCCCCGTCGGCGACGAAGGCGGCGGACGATCTCGTCGCCCGTGCCCTCGAGCGCCTCGCCCCCCTGCAGGAGCCGTGGGACTACGGGCGCCGTCTCGTCGTCCCGCTGATCCTGCAGCACCGTGCCGAGGGCTACCTCGACGTGCGCTGCGCGCTGTCGCGGCACATCAGCGAGGACGAGATCCAACTCGTGCAGATCCTCATCAACCAGGCCGCCGTCGCCCTCGAGAACGCCGCCAACTTCGCCCGTCTCGAGACCACCTACCTGGAGACCGTCACGGCGCTCGCCGCGGCCATGGAGGCCAAGGACCACTACACGGCCGACCACGCCCAGATGCTGGCGAAGATGGCCGTCTCCGTGGGCCGCCGCCTCGGCCTCGGTGAGTCCGAGCTGCGCGACCTGCAGTACGCCAGCGTCCTGCACGACATCGGCAAGATCGGCATCCCCGGCAGCATCCTCAACAAGCCCGAGAAGCTCACCGACGAGGAGTTCAGGGTGATGGCCGAGCACACGGTCATCGGCGAGCGCATCATCTCGCGCATCGAGTACCTAGCGCCGATCGCCCGCGTGATCCGCGCCGCCCACGAGCGTTTCGACGGGGCCGGCTACCCGGACGGGCTCGTCGGCGACGCGATACCCCGGCTCGCCCGGATCGTGTTCGTGTGCGACGCTTTCCACGCCATGACTTCTGAGCGGCCTTACCGGGAGGCCATGCCCGAGCAGTGGGCCCTCGAGGAGCTGCGCCGTAACGCCGGCGGCCAGTTCGACCCCGGCGTGGTGGCGGCGTTCTGCGACGCGTGGCCGGGGTTCGAGGACGCCGACGTCGAGCCGCGCACGGCGCCGCTGCGGGCGTAGGCCCTCTCGGCGGCGCCCCCGTCTCCCGCCTCGGCGGACCCTCCGCAGGTGACCGGGCGCCGCACCCGCCTCGGTCGCCCCCGGCCTCAGGCGTAACCCGGGCAGGCAACGAGCATCAAGCGACAGCCGCCGGCTACCGATGGACTCCGTGATGGACAGCGCATCCCTCACCGTCGAGCGAACCTGCCGGCCACCGGCCCCTGCGGCTGCCGCGACCATGGGCAGGCTCACGGGTTGCGTTGCCGAATCTGACTACGTAGGCTTGCGCGCAACAGTCGGGGGGGCTGTCCAGTACTCGTTCAGCCTTTCCATGGACACCGCCGGACGGTCGTGGCGTGCTTCGTCGCGACGAACGACCACAGGGAGGCGCCCATGAAGAAGGCCCTCGTCATCCTGTTGCTCACTTTCGCCTTCGGGCTGGTGCTGTCGCCCGCTGTGGCGCAGGCGCTCACGCCCACGCTCGGTGAGGCGAGAGTCATCGCCGCCGTCAACGCCGAGAGGACCAAGCGCGGGCTCGTGCCCGTCAAGTTCAACGGCAAGCTCACGGCCGCCGCCAGGTACCACTCGCCCGACATGGCCAAGCGCAACCTGCTGACCCACCGCTCGTCCAACGGCTGGTACATGGGTCAGCGGCTCCGCGCCTTCGGGTACACGTCGGTCGACTGCACGTACTACAAGATCGGCGAGAACGTGGGCCGCGGCTACGCCGGCACCGTGTGGAGGACGCCCGAGGGCATGGTCTCCCTGTGGATGGGGTCCGACACTCACCGGGCCATCATCCTGACCGCGTCGTTCCGCGACATCGGCGTCGGGATCCGCTGGAACTCGAACTACACGTGGCGGTACTTCACCGCCGACTTCGGGCGGCGCGTCTACTGACCGCCCCGCCCATCGAGAGACCGGACTGAAGACGGCGCCCCGCCCCTCCACGAGGGGCGGGGCGCCGTCTTGTGCGCGACGAGTGACCGCTCCCGCTCGGCAGCGGAGCGCATCGGAGCGACGATCGCAACGACGCAAGGCCACGCGTGGCAGAGCGCAGCGACAGGCGCGGGCAGTTTGAAGGCGCGGGTCATGCGGTGCAGTCATGCAGCGCAGAGGCGGGCGCGTGCACGAGCGACGGCGATCGAGCGGGCGCCGGCGGTGCTCACGCCTCACTCAGGGCGACTGGCCGCGAGACCGCGCCTCCCCCGGCTCCTCGCTAGTCGACGACCACCCTCATCGTGGGGCTGAAGCCGGAGATCATCTGGTCGCCGGCCGGGACCGCGACGCGGAACGTGTGCGTACCGGGCTCGGCGAGCCAGTCCATCGCGTAGAGCCCGTCGGCCGCGATCGTCGACTCGACGAGCGTCTGCCACGCTGCGGCATCGGGATCGTAGCGCTGCAGGCGGATGAGACTCCCCACCCTGGTCAGCGGCAGCACCGTCCCCGAGAAGGTCACGGTCTCCCCCGACAGCGGCGCCGCGGGTGCGTAGGCGGCGGTGATGAGCGGGCGCACCGAGATCGTCGTCTTGGGCGAGCGCGACTTGCCGTAGATGAACCGGTAGACCGTCGTGCGGCCGGGCTTGCCGAGGAAGGAGTAGTCGACGCAGGTGCCGCTCCTCGTGACCCCGTCGTAGACGAAGTTGAAGGTCTTGCGCAGGGTGCGATCGGTGCGCACGAGGGTCGTCTTCCACACGCCGTCCCGGTAGTACTCGAGCGTGATGCGCTTGTCGGCGCCGATCGTCGGGTAGCTGCGGCCCGCGAGCAGGATGCGGTCGCCGTAGGTGATCCGCACCTCGTCGTCGACCGACGGCGAGATGCTCAGGCTGCGCAGCCAGAACCAGGAGTCGCGCAGACCCAGCTTGTTGCGCAGGGTCCACCCGGAGGCGGCCGAGGCGATGTGGGCCGTCGTGCCGTCGGTGCCCAATACGTAGGCGAGCTTCACCCGCGGGGAGACGCCCCGCTCGGCGATGATGACCGCGCGCAGCGTACCCTGGACCAGCGAACCGAGCTTGTCGGTCATGGTCGTCGTCGACCAGCGGTACGGCGCGTCGGTCCAGACGTGGTAGGGCGAGTAGTAGTCGTAGGGGTCCTTCACGCCCTTGAGGTAGGCGACCGGGCTGCCGCCCCAGACGTTCTCGATGTTCTCGGTGTGGCCGCCGGAGGTGGAGGAGAAGTAGGCCACGATGGGCGTGCCGTTGTAGGTCGGCACGACCCCGGCGGTGACGGAGACGGCGAGGTTGGTCGCCGCGGTCTCGCCGTCGTAACCGTTGTAGACCTGGCTCGCCGCCGTGCAGTAGAGGTCGTAGGCGCCGAGGTCGCGGATGCCGCGCACGGCATACGAGCGCGCCGCGCAGGCCTGCGCACGCAGCGCGCGCTGCGGCCACGACGAGGGCATCTCGCGCGGCACCACGCCGCGCAGGTAGCCCTCGAGCAGCACGCGATTGACGATGAGGAAGGCGGAGTTGGAGCGCACGACGCGCAGCCAGCCGCGGTAGCGTGCGCCGTCGCTGTCGTACGGCCAGCCGTTGGCGTTGCGGTTGTAGAGACGCAGTTTGGCCGTGCCCGGCTTGAACGTCACCGCCGAAGGAAAGACCCAGGACGAGCCGCCGGCTGTGACCCGGTAGGCGGTGCCCGTCCAGGTCACCGTCGCCAAGGTGCCGCCGGCGATCTTCTTCGTCGTCGTGCCGTCGGTGACCGTGTAGGCGGCGGGCGACGTTACGCGCGCGTCGGCCTGCCCGCTGCAGAGCAGCACGCGCACGGCCCGGTTGCGCGTGGTGCCGAACTTCACCCCCGTGTAGTAGTGCTCGAGGATGCGCTTGTAGCCCCAGCCGGCCTTGGCGTAGCCGTAGGCGCCGTACTGGCTCAGGCCGATGCCGTGACCCCAGCCGCGGCCGCCGATGTTGAAGCGGGTCGCCTCGGTGGCCCGCGCCGACGGCGCGGGCCAGAGCACGAGGGCGGCGCCGACGAAGACGAGGATGGCCGCGAGGGCGGCGCCTGCGGCCACCACGGCGGCGACGTGCGACGACCGGCCGCGACGGGTGGCCGCACCCGACGCCGAGCCGGAGGCTCGCGCCGCAGGAGATCTGTGCCGTGTGAGTGGGTGAGGATGTGGGGTCATATGTGAGCGGGGGTCGCCGACCGTCTCCTTCATGGTGCTCCGGTTCGCGGCTGCTGTCCAGCCCGCGGCTTCGCCTGTCTGGGCGACACCGGACGCGACGAGCGCCGGCCCCTTGGTCTTCAACGGCGGCCGGCGCTCCCCTGCCCCACCGTCTGACGCACACTGACGAGAGGACCGCGACAGCGTCACGACGTCGTCCGTCGGGGTGACACGCGCGGGCCCGCGAACGTGTAGTCTGCTCGCCATCCTGCCGATGCAGGAGTAGCATACTCCGTTAAGTCAGTCCCAGTGCACTCAACATCGCCGCCCGCCCGCGGGCCGCGTGCCGGAGGGGGTCCCATGTCGGTGCCAGTGCTGTGTCCGCGCGGCGGACGGCGCGTCTTCGTCCGTCTCGTCTTCGTGGCCTTGGCCCTGACCCTCGCTACGCTCGCCCTCCTTGCTGCCGTCGCGATGCCGAGCTCGGCGGCCACGCTCGATCTCACCGCCGACCCGTCGGCGACCGCCGTCCTCGGGCCGCCGCCCGTCAGCGCCGGCGGCCACGGCACCGGCCTCCGCGACGGTCCGGTCGACTTCACCGAGCTGCAGGGCGCGCAGGTCAGCCCCGAGCTGCTGACCTACCCGGCGTCGTTCGACCTGCGCACGCTGGGCAGGCTGACGCCGGTCAAGGACCAGGGCATCTACGGCACCTGCTGGGCGTTCGCCGCCTACGGCTCCCTCGAGTCCAGCCTGATGCCCGCCGAGCTGTGGGACTTCTCCGAGGACAACATGGCCTACTTCCACGGCTTCGACTGGAGGTGGGACGAGGGCGGCAACCCGCTGATGGCCGCTGCCTATCTCCTGCGTTGGAGCGGGCCGTTCACCGAAGCGCAGGATGCGTACGCCGACGACGTCCATCCCGACCCGTCGACGCTGGACCTGCAGAAGCACGTGCAGCGCGTCGTGATGCTGCCGCCACGAGCCGGTGCGACGGCGAACGACGACCTCAAGTACGCCCTCACGACGTACGGCGCCGTCGCCACCAGCATGTACTGGATGCCCGGGTCCCTGAACACCGCGACCGGCGGCTATTACTACAGTGGCACCGCCGGCGCCAACCACGGCGTCACCCTCGTCGGCTGGGACGACGACTTCAGCCGGGCCGACTTCGCGATCCAGCCGCCCGGCGACGGCGCCTTCATCGTGCGCAACAGCTGGGGCCCAACGTGGGGCGACGACCTCAGCGGCGACTGGGACGGCGCCGGCTACTTCTACGTCTCCTACTACGACACCGAGTTCGCCTACGCGACGAACGCCGTCTTCGACCAGGCGCAGCCGACCGACAACTACGCCCGCGTCTACCAGTACGACCCCCTCGGCTTCGTGTCCTCGGTCGGCTTCTCCGGTGAGCCCACGGCCTGGTTCGCCAATCAGTTCACCGCCGCCGCCGCCGACGAGCAGCTCGCGGCGGTCGGGTTCTACTCGCCGGCGCCCGATGCGACCTACCAGATCTATGCCGGCGCCACGTTCGCCACGAAACAGCTCAGGGCGAGCGGCACGCTGAGCGACTTCGGCTACCACACCATCCAGCTGGGCACGCCCATGGCGCTGACCGCGGGGCAACCGTTCGTCGTCGCCGTCAAGCTCACCGTGCCCTTCTTCGACGGCTCGTGGGTGGCGCCGATCGTGGTCGAGATCCCGCTGCGTGACTACTCGAGCAAGGCGACGGCCGCGGCCGGACAGAGCTTCTACTCGGGCGACGGCACGACGTGGACCGACTTCACCACCTTCGACCCCAAGGGGAACGTCTGCCTCAAGGCGTACACCCGCGGAGCAGGCCCCATGCCGCCGGTGGTCACGGACCCGAACGGCGGCGAGAGCTGGCTGATCGGTTCGGCGCAGACCATTACCTGGACCGGCGACGGCAGCGGCACGGCTACCATCCAGCTGAGCCTCGACGGCGGCGCGACCTACCCCGTGACCATCGCCACCGACACGGCGAACGACGGCAGTCACCCATGGGTCGTCTCGTCGGACTCCACCTCGCTCGCCAGGGTGCGCGTGACGACGGCGGGCGGCGCCGACGCATCGGACGCCGTCTTCACCATCTCCGGAGCGCCCGTCGAACAGGGCGGCTGGCTGGCCCAGCTGACCGGGACGCTGCTCGCCCTCTGGGACGTCGCCGGCGCGGGCGAGCAGCAGGCGTGGGCCGTCGGCGACGACGGCACGATCGTCGCGACCGCAGACGGCGGCGTCACGTGGGCGAAGCAGAAGACCGGCGTCCTCAACGACCTGCGCGGTGTCGACCTCCTCGACGGCGCGCTCGGGTATGCCGTCGGCCTGAACGGGCGCATCCTGCGCACGCGGGACGCCGGTGCCAGCTGGGTCAAGCTGACCTCGGGTACGTCGCTGGCACTCAACGGCATCGACGTGATCGACGCCACACGTGCCGCCGCCGCGGGCCGCGACGGGATGTTCCGCACCGCCGACGGCGGCGCCACGTGGAAGCACCAGACCGCCGGCCTCGCCGACGTCCTCTGGCTGCGCGACGTCGACTTCGTCAGCCTGCAGCGCGGCTGGGCCGTCGGCCGGGGCGGCCAGATCTTCGCCACGACCAACGCCGGCGGCTACTGGCGCCGCCAGGCTTCGGGCACGACCGAATCCCTCGAGGCGGTCACCTTCCTCACCTCGCAGTGGGGGTGGGCCGTCGGGCGCAACGGCACGGTCCTGCGCACCCTCGACGGCGGCGCGACCTGGGAGCGCGTCGCGTTGCCGACGACCGTCCACCTCTGGGACGTCGAGTTCGTCGGCGCGGAGCTGGGCTGGATCCTCGGCGACGGAGGCACGATCCTCGGGACCGCCGACGGCGGCGTGACCTGGACGGCACAGGACCTGGGCTGGAGCCCGCCGGCGCTGCGCGGCGTGACGATGCAGTCGGAGGGCTACGGGTGGGCCGCCGGTCTCGGCGGCACGGCTCTGCGATTCTGGCCCGGCAGCGGCGTCGACGACCTGCTGCCGCCGCACACCGAGGCCACGCCCGTCCTCGACCGCTGGTTCAACGTACCGGTAGCGATCGCCTTGACCGCCGACGACCCTTCGGGCGTGGAGCGGACCGAGCACCGCACGGACGGCGGAGACTGGCAGGACGGCACCGAGGCGGTGATCGAGGCGCCTCTCGACGGCACCAACGACGGCTATCATTGGGTCGACTATCGTTCCGTGGACACCCTCGGCAACGTCGAGTCGTTCCACACGGCCGAGGCGCGCATCGACACCCAGCGCCCCGTCACCGCGACGCCCTACAAGGCCACAGTGAAGCGCTACGACTACGTGACGCTCAAGTACAAGGTCAAGGACCCCCTGCCCAACGCCGGCACCGCCAAAGTGACGATCAAGGTCAAGAAGCTGGACGGCAGCGTGGTCAAGAAGTTCCTCCTCGGCAACAAGAAGGTCAACGTCCTGCTGGGCTACCGCTGGCGGTGCTCGCTGGCCAAGGGCACCTACCGTTTCTACGTGTACGCCACCGACCGGGCCGGCAACACGCAGAGCTACGTGGGCCGCAACACCCTGGTGGTCTACTGATCCCGGCGCGAGGCGGCCGGCGCGCCGGCCGCCTCGCGCTCACGCGCCGGCCGTCGCTCGCCCTCCGCCCCTCCCCCGCCACGACCGTTTCGTCGCCCTCGCGTGCGAGCAGAACACAAACGCACGCGCACACCTACGTGGAGGTGGAGCCATGGGTCTCACCATCGTCCTGGGATACGACGGATCGGACTGTTCGAAGCGCGCCCTCACGACCGTGGCCGGACTCGTGCGCCGACTGCCCGACGCACGCGTCGTGGTCGTGCAGGGCTACGACATCTTCATGGGCCTCGTCCCGCCGGGCATGACCAGCTCGACGCTCATGATGGCCGGCGAGCTCGAGGCACAGGTCCAGGCCGTCGAGGAGGCCGGCCGCCGGCACGTCGACGAGGCGCGAGCGGCGCTGGAGGAGGCGGGCGTCGCCGCGGAGACTGCCGTCAGCCCGGGCGGCGCCGTCCCTGCGCTTCTGCAGGCCGTCGAGGACTTCTCCGCCGACATGATCGTCATCGGGTCCCACGGCGAGGGCGCGCTCTCGGGCGCGATCATGGGCTCGACCGCCTATCGCATCCTGCACCGCAGCCCCGTGCCGGTGCTCGTCGTGCCTCTGCGGGAGGAGTGAGCCGCAGCGGGGCTGCGGCGCGCGGCCCGAGCGACAGCTCGAGATGGCGTGAAGGAACGTCACCGACGGCGTCGAAACCCTCGCTCGGTACCCCCTCGAGGCGGCGGCGTCGATCAGTGGCCCGCCGCCTCCCCCTTTGCCGGCTCGGCTCAGACTCGTATCGCCGGCTCGCCGGCCCCGACGACCGCGCCCCTCGTCTGCGTGGACCGAACATCTGTCCGCCCGCGGTGCTACCGTGACTGTCGACGCCGCCGCCGGCCCGAGCGTGCAGCTTCTCGCCGCGACGCTCAGGAGCCGGTCGCTGCAGACCCGCCCTCCCGCCCGGCGGCGGCGTCGAGTCCAAAAGGGCGCCCGTCGCCTACGGCGAGGCTCATGTCAGGGAGGTCCGGTATGGCGCAGCGGTCGGTGACGGTGCATGTCGACGGCGAGCTCGACTGGGTCGTCAGGGCTCCCGAGCTGCTGCCCTGCCACACGCGCCCGGCGACCGCCGAGGCTCGCGACGAGCTCGTCACCCGCTATCTTGCAGACCCCGACGACGTCGCCGCCGGCGCGCTCACCTGTCGTGTCGCCGGCATCCTGGCCGGCCTCCTCGCCGAGCGTGAGCTGCGCGGCCCGTGGCGCGACTGAGGGCCGTGGGGCCGCGAGCGTCAGTACACCTCGGGGATGAAGGTCTGCGACTCGATCGGCGGCCGCACGTACCCCTTGTCGGGCGGCCGCGGCGGCAGATCCATCTCGTGCGGCACGACGTCCTCGTAGGGGATCATGCTGAGTAGGTGCTGAATCATGTTGAGGCGAGCGCGGCGCTTGTCATCGGCGTTCACGACCCACCACGGCGAGTCCTTCGTGTCCGTGTAGGAGAACATGTCGTCCTTGGCCTTCGAGTACTCGACCCAGCGCATACGGCTCTCGAGGTCCATCGGGCTGAGCTTCCAGATCTTCAGGGGTGACTTCAGCCGCTGCTGAAAGCGCCGCTCCTGCTCCTCGTCGCTCACGCTGAACCAGTACTTGAGCAGCGTGAGACCGTCGCGGATCAGCATGCGCTCGAACTCGGGGCAGGTACGGAAGAACTCCCAGACCTCGTCCTCGGTGGTGAAGCCCATGACGCGCTCGACGCCGGCGCGGTTGTACCAGCTGCGGTCGAAGAGCACGACCTCGCCGGCCGCCGGCAGCTCGGCCACGTAGCGCTGGAAGTACCACTCCGTCTTCTCCCGGTCGCTGGGAGACGCCAGCGCGGCGATACGCACGACACGGGGGTTGAGGTGCTCGGTGATGCGCTTGATGGTGCCGCCCTTGCCGGCGGCGTCGCGGCCCTCGAAGACGACCGCCACTCGGCGGCCTTCCTTCTTGACCCACTCCTGCATCTTGACGAGCTCGACCTGCAGCCTCTCGAGCTCGTGCTCGTAGGCCTCGCGGTCGAGCTTCTTCGGCGCCGTCGCCTTGTCGGCGTGCGACGCGCCCGGCCCGCCGCCTCCCGGCACGGCGGAGTCCGAGCCCTTCGCCTTCTTCTTGCCCTTGTCGTCGGCCAACGTCGCCCCCCCGGATGTGCCTGCCCCCGCATCATAGTCGACGCGGACGGCTTGTGAAGCCCGGCGACGTCTGCACCGAGGCGGGCTGCGGCGTCTGCACCGAGGCGGGCGGCGGCGTCTGCACCGAGGCGGGCGGCGGCGTCTGCACCGAGGCGGGCGCCGGCGACGCGGGCCGCGGCGAGGCAGGCCGCCGTGTCGAGGCGGGCCGCGGCCTCGCCGAGGCTGTAGTATCATCGCCGCGGGTGCGACACCCGCCTCACGTCCGCACGACCCGTGGAGACGCCTCGATGCCTTCTCCCCTGCCCACGCTCGAGCAGGAGCTCCTGTCCCTGGCCCGGTCGGTCGCCTCCGAACGCGACGCCGGCATCGCCGTGCGTCACTGGGGATGGGACGGCGGCGGCGGTGCGACCCTCGAGGCCGCCGGCCGCGAGGCGGGTGGCCTCAGTCGCGAGCGCGTGCGTCAGCTCTGCCGGCGCGTCGAGGCGCGCCTCCACGCGGCCATCAGCCCGGCGGCAGATCGGGAGCCGACCGACGCGCGACCCCCGGCCCCGGCGGCGGCACGCCTCGACGAGGCGCTCCTCGCCGCCGCCGAAGCCGCCCCGACGACGCGGGGCGCACTGGCGCGGCGCCTCGCCGACCAGCGCGTCGCCGCGCACCCCTTCCACCCCGCCGGCCTCGAGCACGCAGCCCGCACCCTGGGCCGCGATGTCACCTTCACGCTCGCGACCGTGAAGGGCATCGAGGTCGTCCTCCCGCACCCCGACGATCCCACCCTCGACACGCGTCACCTCATCGCGACCATCGCCGAGACGTCGCGGAGCGTCGTCAGGCGCACGGGGGCGGCGCGGGTCGCGGACGTGACCGGCCGCGTGGCCGCCGCGCTCGGGGCGCCGGTCGACGACGACCTCGTCCACGCCGTCGTCAGCGAGCCCGGCGACTTTCTCTGGCTGGATCGCCGCACGGGCTGGTTCTTCCTCCCCTCGGTGGCCCGGAACGCGGTCGTCGCGCGCGTCCTCAAGGTGCTCAGCGTGGCCGGCGAGCTCGACATCGGCGATCTGCACGCCGGCATCCGCCGCGACGAGCGCATGCGCGAGTTCGTGATGCCCGAGTACGTGCTCGCCGAGCTCTGCCAGCGGGTCCCCGGGGTCGCGGTCGAGGGGCGGCTGGTGCGCACACTCGAGCCGCTCGACGCCGCCACGGTGCTCGAGGCGACCGAGCTCACCTTCGCCCGTATCCTTGGCGAGCGAGCCCCGGTCGAGCGCCGCGAGCTCGAGCGGCTCTGCCTGTCGAGCGGCATGTCGGCGTCGAGCTTCAACAACCGCGTGTCCTACTCGCCGATCATCGAGGAGGTCGGCCACGGGCGCTACGCCCTGCGAGGGACGACGTGTCCGCCTCCCGCCGCGGACGACGCGGCCGGCATCGTCCCGCACCCCGGCGAGCTGGAGCACTTCCGCTCGCTCCGCCGTCGCTGACCGGTGAGCGCCCGGCGGCGAAGGACCGGGTCCCGACGACGCGGTGGGCCGGGCTCTGTGCGCCGGCCGCCGCTACCGGGGTCGCTCCCCTCGTGCGACGCCGCGGCGACAGCCGGAGCTTGACCCGAGAAGCTCAGCCGTCGCGGCGCGGCGGCTCGAGGACCTCGAGCAGCTCCTCCGGCGACGCGACGACCCGGGTGGCCCCGGCCGCCCGCAGGCGCCCGCCGTCATGCCAGCCCCAGCCGACGCCGATCGGCACGGCCACGGCCTCACGTGCCTCGCGCATGTCGCCCGCCGTGTCCGCGATGAAAGGGAACACCCGCTGTGCCGGGTAGTGCCGGGCGACCGCGGCGATCTTCTCGACCTTGCTCACACCGCTCTCGACGCCGGCGACGGCGGCCACACCCGTGATGCCGTGCTCGACGAGGAAGCCGTGGACGAGGCGCTCGCTGTTCGACGTGACGATGACCACGTCAAAGCGGCCGCCGAGCCGAGCCAGCGCCTCGACGACGCCCGGGAACGGTCTGAGGCGGGAGAGGTCGCGCTCGAGGGCCCGTATCGCGGCCGTCATCACCCTGACGGCGCTCTGCTCGTCGACACCGGCGGCACGGAAGCCCTCGTAGACGTTGCCGTTCAGGAGGTCGACCACGTCGTCAGCCGAGCGGACCACCGCGATGCCCTGCTCTTCGCAGACCGCGGTCAGGGCATCGGCGAAGGCGTCGAGGGAGTCGACGACGACGCCGTCGAAGTCGATCATGACGACGTCCCGCCGCGGCGACCCCGCCGGCTCGCGGCGGGGTCGCGCGGATGGCGCCGGCGGCGGGGGCGATGTCATCGCCCCCGCCGCCTTCCGCGCGCCGAGGGGGACTTGGGGACCGGTCAGTGGAACTGCTTCTCGCCCGCGACCAGACCGGTCTTCTTCTTGAACTGCTCGACGCTGTTGATCTCGATGTCGAGGAGCTCGGCGATGCGCACCTTGGCGGCCAGGCCCTTGGCGATGCCCGGGACACCCGTGATCGTGCCGATGTCGAACTCTTCCCTGAGACCTCGCATCATCGTCGGATCGGACAGGTCCAGCGGCGTCACGTGGAGCTTGTCGGCCACGTACTTCTTGGCGTCGTCGATCCTCATCTTCTTGCTGAGCTGCATCCTCGCCACGAGATCTCCCGCGGCCCGGATGCCACCCATCGACGAGGCCAGCAGATGCGCCAGGTGCATGCCGGCAGGGTCGCCCGTGCCCACCTACAACCCGTCGGCCTTGCCGATCTCGATCATCGCCGCGCTGCAGCGCGTCACGACGTCGACCGCCGGCGTCTCGAACATCGGTACACCGCCGACGCCCATGCCGACGTTGGGGTGCACGGGGATCTTGGCGATCTCGGTGCAGGCCTTGACGAAGGTCAGGGCGCGGGCGAGGTTCCAGGGCACCGTCTTCTTGGTGTTGGTGTTGCAGACGGGGCCGAAGATCGCACAGCCCGCCTGCTCGCAGAGGTCGAGCTGCTGGTGCGGCCAGAGGCCGGCGAGGCGGACGCCGTTGTACTCGAGCTGGCCGTGGAAGCCGAGCACCATCTCCGACGACATGCCGATCTCGACCGGCAGGCCGGTCTCGTTGGCGACGTGCTCGGTCGTCTTGAGCACGGCGAGGAACTCGGCGTCTCCGGTCGAGGCGACGGTGTCGTAGTCGATGCCGTCGGCGCCCATGGCGACCATGCAGTCGCTCATCTCGATGCAGTCTTCCATGCACGCCTCGAGGGCCTCCTCCTGCGTGCGCCGCGCCTCGTCGATCTTGCCCAGCGGCAGCAGGTCGGAAGGGTTCTCGAAGGAGCCGTCGGGCCGGTAGTAGAGCCCGAGGTTGGGCATGAAGCCGTAGAGCAGCGGGAAGATGGTGGTCTCCTGCAGAAGCTCCATATGCAGCTGCTCGAGCGCCTTGAGGAAGCGCTGCGGCTTCACCGAGTAGTCGTTGTGCGAGACCTCCATCGAGTCGAAGCCGAGCATCGACTCGAAGAGGCGCACGCCCACCTCACGGTTGACCGGCGCGACGACGCCGCTCGACATCCGCGAGGAGTTGAGGGCGTTGACGCAGCCGTCCTTGGTCATCACGACCTCGTTGCCGCGCTGCACGCCCCAGAGTCGCGTCGGGGCCGAGAACATGTCGACGAGGAAGTCGATCTCGTTCTCGGTCAGCGTCGGGATCTTGGCCTTGACCGCGGCGGCCTCGGACCCCGTGACGAACTCGGTGCGCAGCTCGTCCGGGGTGAGCTCGACGTTCGAGGCGTCGCCCATCCTGGTCAGTATCTTCATCCTCGGTGACCTCCGCTGTGTCACTCGTTGACGGCCGTCCGTACCGGACAGCTCAGAATCTAGCGGTTCAGCACCGCCTTGGCACGCGCGTAGACGTTGTCGGCGGTGAAGCCGAACTGCTCGAAGAGGGTGCCGGCCGGGGCCGAGGCGCCGTAGCGGTCGAGGCCGATGACCTCGCCCTCGTCGCCGACCCAGCGCTCCCAGCCGAAGGTGACGCCGGCCTCGACGGCCAGCCGGCGGCGACAGGCGGCCGGCAGGACGCTCTCGCGATAGGCGGCATCCTGGCGCCCGAAGAGCCGCCAGGAGGCCAGGTTGACGACCCGCGAGCGGACGCCTTCGGCGGCGAGGCGTTCGTGGGCCTCGAGGGCGAGCGCGACCTCACTGCCGCTGGCGATGAGGATCAGCTCGGGCGCCGCGTCGCCGGCGGCGTCGGCCAGCACGTAGGCGCCGCGGGCGACACCCGAGGCCGGCGCGTAGACCGCGCGGTCGATGGTCGGCAGGTTCTGGCGCGTCAGCATGAGACCGACCGGCCCGTCCCGGTGCTGCAGGGCGATCTTCCACGCCTCGACCGTCTCGTTCGCATCGGCCGGGCGCAGCTCGACGAAGTTCGGCGTGGCACGCAGCATCGCCAGGTGCTCGACCGGCTGGTGGGTCGGGCCGTCCTCACCGACGCCGATGCTGTCGTGCGTCAGCACGTACGTGACGGGCGCCCCCATGAGCGCAGCGAGGCGCATCGCCGGCCGCATGTAGTCGACGAAGACGAAGAAGGTGGCCACGTAGGGACGCACGCCGCCGTGCAGCGCGAGCCCGTTGCCGATGGCGGCCATGGCGAGCTCGCGCACGCCCCAGTGGACGTTGCGCCCCTCGGGCGTGGCCGCCTGCTGGGCGGGCGCGTCCTTGATCACGGTGTTGTTCGAGGGCGCGAGGTCGGCCGAGCCGCCGAACAGCGTGGGCAGGTGTGGGGCGAGAGCGTTGATCGCCTTGCCCGACGCAGCCCGCGTCGCCACGGCGCCGTCGGCCGGGTCGAAGACCGGCAGATCGGCGTCCCAGCCCTCGGGGAGCTCGCCACTCCAGGCGGCGTCCCAGGCGGCCGCGCGCCCGGGGTCGGCCGCGCTCCACGCCGCGTGGCGCTCGCGCCAGGCGGCGTGCGCGGCCTTGCCGCGCTCCGCGGCGGCCGCGTAGAACGCCTTGACCTCGTCGGGCACGAGGAACTCCGGCTCGAGCGGCCAGCCGAGATTCTCCTTGGTCAGCTTGACCTCATCGGGGCCGAGAGGGGCGCCGTGGGCCCCGGCGGAGTCCTGCTTGTGCGGCGAGCCGAAGCCGATGTGCGTGCGCACGGCGATGAGCGACGGCATGCCGGTCTCGGCCTTGGCAGCGGTGAGGGCCGCGTCGACGGCCTCGATGTCGTTGCCGTCGGAGACCTTCTGCACGTGCCAGCCGTAGGCCGCGAAGCGCGCGCAGACATCCTCGGTGAAGGCGAGGTCGGTAGGGCCGTCGATGGTGATGTGGTTGTCGTCGTAGATGACGATGAGCTTGCCGAGCATCTGGTGGCCGGCGAAGGACGCCGCCTCGGCCGTGATGCCCTCCATCATGCAGCCGTCGCCGGCGAGCGCGTAGGTGAAGTGGTCGACGACTCCGGCGCCGTCGGCGTCGAAGGTCGCGGCGAGAAAACGCTCGGCCATCGCCATGCCGACGGCGTTGGCGAACCCCTGCCCGAGCGGCCCGGTCGTCGTCTCGACGCCCGGCGTCTGCCCGTACTCGGGGTGCCCCGGCGTCTTGCTCTCCCACTGACGGAAGGCACGCAGGTCCTCGAGGCTCAGCTCGTAGCCGGCGAGGTGCAGCAGCGAGTAGAGCAGCATGCTGGCGTGACCCGCCGAGAGGACGAAGCGGTCGCGGTCGGGCCAGGCCGGGTCGGACGGATCGAAGCGCAGGTGACGGGTGAACAGCGTGTGCGCGACCGCCGCGGCCCCCATCGGCATGCCGGGGTGACCGGACTTCGCCTTCTGCACCCCGTCCACGGCGAGGAAGCGGATCGTCTCGATGCACCGCTGCTCGAGGGAGGTGCTCGCCTCTGGACTCACGTGCGTCCTTTCGTTCGCGCTGACGGCGGGCGTGCAGAGCGGCTGCCGCACCCGCCCCTGCCGGTGGTGCTCGCTCCCGAGCGGGTGGCCTGCCGCCGCCCTCCCTCGTGGCGACGGGAGGGCGGCGGCGTCCGCGGCCGAACAGCGAGACCCGCCTCGCGCCCGGCCTGCGCCGGACGCTCGGCGAGGGTGTGACTCAGGTCGTGGGCGTCAGGCCTCAGCTCCCGAAGTAGGTGCGGATGAACTGGACGAAGCGCTCGTTGTCCTCGACGGCGCCCGGCGTCACCCGGAAGTAGCTCTCGTTACCGTGGATGGGCTTGATCGTCTTGATGAGGACGCGGGCCTGCTCCCTCGCCGCATCGACGATCTCCTGGGACTTCTTGCCGGATGCCTTGCCGTCGACCAGCATGTAGTTGCCGTGCGGCGGGAACGGCTTGAGACCCTTGGCCTCCAGCTCCTTCATGAAGACGTCCATCCAGTGGTTGTTGAACTCGACCTTCTCCTTGATCTCGGAGGGGTTGTCGAGGATCGCTTCGGCGGCCGCCATGGCCATCATTCTGCCCGCTGAAAAACTGCCTCCCCCGGAGTACGTAGGTTTCCTTGCGGCCAACGCCTTCTTGCGCTTCGCCGTCTTCCTCGCAAGTTTTTTCTGCCGTCTTTTTTCATCAATGGGCATAAAATTCTCTCTAATCCTTAAAGTTGAGCAATTACGCCGATACGTAATCGAAGCAAATGAGGTCTTCTTTTTTTAGGGGCTGAGAAATTTTTTGCCTATCTCCAAACGCCGCCAAAACACGGGCCTTGGCATTTTCTGCGACAATCTTTGATCCACATGATATTCCGAAGCTCCCAGGAGAAGATCATAAGCGGTCCGGGTTAAACGATCGTATCGACCGCGACCTGAACCACCTCCTGTTTCGAGATGTCCCCATCGGGTCGTCAGCTTGCTCAATCTTTCTCGCGCCCCTGCGATCGGTCGCCGCCAAAGTCCCGCTGCGGTCCTCGCGGTCACCTCCCGGTAGCGGGTGAGATAATGAAGTATCAATAAGTGGTCTACATCCAGGCCCGGGTATTTCTGCATAAGCGCAAGG
>ENA-ORXD01001577-ORXD01001577.1-sediment-metagenome-genome-assembly--contig:-NODE-1577-length-18019-cov-3.339093_pt1 | contig 18019 bp, 13 predicted proteins | sample MGYA00237862_ERZ511471 | MGnify/ENA metagenome assembly ERZ511471
CCCGTGCGCCACTTTACTCATCGGCCGAAGCCGACTTTCTCGTACGACTTGCATGTGTTAGGCACGCCGCCAGCGTTTGTTCTGAGCCAGGATCAAACTCTCCAGTTTTAATCCTAGAAGAAAGATTTCTCTTTCTTTTTTCTCGCGTTATCTCAAATAAAATTTGTTTGGACCCACAAATTCATTTTCCCACTATTCAGTTTCCAAAGAGCCTTTAAAAAAGATTCTATAATTAGAATCTAAGCAGTCAGATTCCATTGTCAATATTTATTTCAAAAAACCGCTGTTCAACCCGTTATAATTGGAAGTATCCGATAACTAGAATTATACTACCGGTGAACTTATTGACAATTTCAATTTACTTTCACATACATCTTAAAAGAACAGAGACGAGTATCTACCCCCTCTTTCTGATTGTGTCAAGAAAAAAATTTAAATATTTTATTATTATTTTTCTATTCTCTTTTCTCTAGTTTTTACCAATACTTATCAGACTATTTTTTATAAAAAAGCTGACGCTTCTTGCGGTCGTATTACTCTTTTTCTAAAATTTTTTATTTTTTACGACTTTCGCGAAATTAAACTTCATCATTTTTTGATTTTCAAACACGAAGCATTATGTAATACTTATTATATCTTTATCATCATTACCATCCTATTTTTTAGGAGCTAAGAAAATGAAAAAATCCTATGTCTTATCTCTGGACCAGGGAACTACCAGTTCGCGCGCCATTTTATACAATAGCAAGGGATCTGTTGTAGGCACAGTGCAAAAGGAATTTACACAAATCTATCCCAAAGCGGGATGGGTGGAGCATGATCCGATGGAAATCTGGGGATCGCAAAGTGGCGTGATCAGCGAACTTCTCGCCACCACGGCCATTAGTCCGGAAGAAATAGCAGCCATCGGAATAACGAACCAACGCGAAACAACCGTTGTCTGGGATAGACAAACAGGCAAGCCCGTTTACAATGCCGTCGTCTGGCAGTGCCGCCGTACCGCGGATATCTGCGATGAGCTTAAATCGAGAAGACTGGGAAATTACATCCGAGAGAATACGGGATTGGTTCTTGATGCTTATTTCTCGGGAACAAAAGTAAAATGGATTCTTGATAACGTTGAGGGAGCAAGACAAAAAGCAAGGGATGGAGATCTTCTGTTTGGCAATATCGACACCTGGTTAATCTGGAATCTGACAAGGGGAAAAGTACACGTTACCGATTACAGCAATGCTTCACGCACTATGCTTTACAACATCAAAGATCTTAAGTGGGATAAAAAAATTTTAAAAGAACTCGACATCCCCGAATCCATGCTGCCGGATGTAAAGCCTTCCAGTGCGGTTTACGGTCACACGGATGCCAAATTATTCGGAACGGAAATACCGATCGCAGGTGATGCTGGCGATCAGCAGGCAGCTTTATTCGGACAGGCCTGCTACAGACCGGGCATGGTCAAGAATACTTACGGCACCGGCTGTTTCATGCTCATGCTGACCGGTGAAAAACTGGTTCATTCGCAGAACGGTCTGTTAACAACCATCGCCTGGGGAATCAACAATAAAGTGGAATACGCTCTGGAAGGCAGTATTTTTGTCGCCGGCGCTGCTATTCAGTGGTTGCGCGACAGTTTGAAACTCATCTATGACGCCAAAGACAGCGAGTATTTCGCCACAAGAGTGGAAGACTCGCTGGGTGTTTATGTTGTTCCGGCGTTTGTGGGGCTTGGCGCTCCCTACTGGGACATGTACGCGCGCGGCGCTATTGTGGGGATAACACGCGGAACAACAAGAAATCATATCATCCGCGCGACACTGGAATCCATTGCCTACCAGACCAGGGATGTTCTGGAATTGATGCGCAGTGAATGCGGACTGGATCTTCGTGAATTACGCGTTGACGGCGGCGCCTGCGCTAATGATTTTTTGATGCAGTTTCAGTCGGATATTCTGGGCGTCCCCGTGGAACGGCCGGACATCATTGAAACGACGGCGCTGGGAGCTGCATACCTGGCAGGGCTTGCGGTCGGTTTCTGGAAGGACCAATCCATGATCGCCGAAAGACGTAAAATAAACCGCAAATTCATACCGGATATGAAAGAAGACAAACGAAAAGAACTCTACGATAACTGGAAGAAAGCGGTCAAGCGGGCAATGAAGTGGGAAGAAGAATAGAAAATGTTCTATGTTCAAAGTTCAACGTTCAATGTTTAATGTTTAATGGTCGTATAGATAAATGATTAAAACGGATGTCATCATTATCGGCGGGGGAGCAACGGGATGCGGCATTGCGAGAGATCTTGCGCTGCGCGGCATTCCTCACTGCCTCGTTGAAAAAGGCGACTTTGCGGCGGGCGCGACCGGCGCGTGTCACGGTCTTTTACACAGCGGAGGCAGATATGCCGTCACCGATCCGGTAGCCGCCCGCGAATGTTATGAAGAAAATCTTATTCTCAGAAGGATCGGCAGAAAGTGCGTTGAACAAACGGGGGGACTGTTTGTGCGACTTCCCGGAGATTCCAAACGTTTTCGCGAATTATTTCTGCGGGGATGCGAAGACGTCGGAATTCCGGCAGAAGTTATTTCGTCAACACTGGCGATCGATCTCGTTCCAAACCTGAATCCGGACATCGAGGAAGCCATCCGGGTTCCCGATTGTTCCATTGATCCGTTCCGTCTCTGCCTGCTTAATATCCGGACGTCCGAACTGCGCGGCGGCATGATTTTCACACGGCACAAAGTAACGGAATTTATCAAATCCCACGGCCGCTGCACGGGTGTCAAGGCGGTTGATCAGACCACCGGCGAAGAAAAAGAAATTCACGCCAAAATCATCGTCAACGCCACCGGTGCCTGGGCAGACATCGTTGCAACGTTGGCCGGATCCGAGGTGCCCCTGACGCTGGTGAAGGGGTCGCTCGTCATCACGAATCACCGCCTGACCAACATGGTCATCAACCGGTTGAGACAACCTTCGGACGGCGACATTATCGTGCCCAATGAAGCCGTCTGCCTGGCCGGCACAACATCGCTGGCCATTGAAAATCCTGATAATCTGCTGATCGAAGCTTCCGAAGTGGATACGATCATCAGCGAAGCCGGACGGACAATTCCTCATTTCAACAACACGCGCATCATCAGGGCCTTTTCAGGCGTCCGGCCACTGCTCAAATCAAAAAAAGCCGACAGCCACGAAATCACCCGCGGTTTTCAGATTATCGATCATCAAAACGGACTGCTGAGCATCGTGGGCGGAAAACTTTCAACTTTCCGGCTGATGGCGGAAAAGACGGTCGACGCCATCATGACAGTTTTTCATTTGAAAAAAGCCTGTGAAACGGCGGAAATTCCGCTCGACGGTCAGGAAGAATTGAGCGGCTACCCGCTTTCCAAACGGCTCGCGGACATGACCAACATTGTTTGCGAGTGCGAACTTGTTACCAGACAGGACGTGGAGAAAATTATCCAACAGACCGCAACCCGAAACGTCGGAGATATTTCTCACCGGACGCGTCTGGGCATGGGCCCCTGTCAGGGCGGCTTCTGTACCTTCAGGGCGCTCGGCATCATGAACGATATGAGCGTGATATCGCCCGAACAATCCATGGACATGCTGCGCGGATTTCTGCAGCGGCGTTTCAAAGGCATCCGCTATGCGCTCTGGGGCGATCAGCTTCGCGAAGAACAGCTCGTCGAATACATCTATCTGGGCATCCTGTCCATGGAGAAACCGCAATGAGTGTGACCGAATACGACGTCGTCATCATTGGAGCCGGCGTAGCCGGACTGACCGCGGGAACGTTTCTTGCCGAACGCGGCTTGAAAATCGCGCTGGTAACCAAGGGAGAGCCGACTGCATGTCTTTCCACCGGCTGCGTCGATGTCTGTTCCCGGTCAAAAAATCCGCTCTCCGGCATAAGGACCTTGCCCCCGGAGCATCCCTACAATCTTATTGAGGAAGAAACCATCAGACAATCTCTTGAAAAATTTCTTGCGGACATGAAAGACGCCGGACTGCCTTACAGCGGTTCTGCGGACGCCAATCGTCTGATTCTTTCCTCGCTGGGAACATCCAAGATTTCCTGCCTGATCCCCTCCACCATGACGGCGGCGCCGCAGGAAAACCATGACGGCAGCATCCATATTATCACCTTCAAGGGTTTGAAGGATTTCTATCCCGGGTATATCGTCTCCCGTCGCCGCAGCACGACCTTTTCGGTGTATGATGCAGGCGTGTCCACCACCATGAGTATCGCCGGCCGCTTTGAAGAGAGGAATTTCTTTGAAAAATTCATCGTCTGGATGACACAACTCAACATTCATGAAAACATGATCGCTTTCCCCGCCGTGCTGGGCATGGAATCCGCGGCAGACATCGTCGACACGATATCGGAACGGACAGGTAAACCGGTTTTCGAAATACCGACCATCCCGCCGTCCATGCCCGGCAGAAGACTGTTCAATGCGCTGAAGAAAACGTTTCGCAACAAGGGTGGAACCATCTACTGGTCATGGCCTGTGGCAGGCATGGAAAAGACGGGGAATATTGTCGAAGCGGTAACGACGCCCTCCGAAGGAAGACCCAACAGTATCAATGCCCGGGCGTTTATTTTGTGTACAGGCTCCTTTGTCAGCGGCGGTCTGACCGCCACACGCGAGGGTGTCCTGGAAAATATTTTCAATCTGCCAGTTCATGTTCCCGGCCCCCGGGATACCTGGTTTGACAACGATTATTTTTCTCTGAATCACAACATCGGCAAAGCTGGCATCAGGGCCGACGCATCCATGCGCCCGGTTGATGCTCCGTGGAAAAATATTTTTGTCTGCGGCAGCATTCTCGCCAACACACAGATATTAAAGAACGGTTGCGGCCATGGTCTGGCGCTGGCCACAGCCCATGTTGCGGCACAATCCTGCGCGGAGTATCTGCTCGATGAAATTTGAACATTGCATACGTTGTACGATTTGCGTGGAGAACTGCCCCGTCTTCCGGGTCAATCCGAAATTCCCAGGGCCGAAACAGGCCGGGCCGGACGCCCAACGTTTCCGCTCGGACCGGGAAAAAGCCGAAGACAGCTGGGTTTTTTTGTGCAGCCAGTGCAAACGCTGTGAAATGGCATGCCCCTGCGGTGTAGAACCGGCACAGATCATTCTGGAGGCGCAGCAGCGATACGGGAAGGAACATCCGCAAACCCCGGCGCACCTTCTTTTCGCCAACAACTATTATCTGAGCGCTCTCGGTTCCCTTACCGCGCCGCTGGCCAACTTTGTTGCGTCAACACAAACCGGAAAAAAGATTTTTCAAAAAATGGGCATCTCAACGGATCTGCCCTTCCCGAAATTCAGTTTCCGGACCATGCGCCGGGGAAAGAAAAGCTTCAGCAAAGGCAGAAAAAAAGTCGCTTTTTTCTACGGATGTTTCATCAACTTTTATCGACCTGATATTGGCAGAAAAATCATTCGCCTGCTGGCGGCAATGAATGTCGATGTTGTTCTACCGCCCCAGTGGTGCTGCGGCCTGCCCGCACTGGGCAACGGAAATCTGACGCTGGCCGAATATTTCGCAAAGAAAAATGCCGAATCCCTGTCGAATTACATCGACGCCGGTTACGACGTGATTTACACCTGCACCTCCTGCGGACTTTGCCTGCTCCATGATTATCCGGGCATCCTGAAAATACCTCAGGGAAAAAAAATTGCTGAAAATAGTTATGACTTGCATGAATATATTATCAATCTCATTAATGAAGGTTATGCCAAGCCTGAATTTCAGGAAGTAAGACGAAACATCGCCTATCATATTCCCTGTCACCTCCGGGCCTTGAAAATCGGTTACCCGGCGCAAAAACTCATGTCACTCGTTCCCGGCTTGGAATGTAAAATTCTTGATGACGCCTGCTGCGGACTTTCCGGCAGCTACGGTTTTAAAAAAGAAAACTCTTCTACGGCCGTTCAAATCGGCAACCTGGCCGTTTCCTTCATCAGAAAAACCGGCATGGACAACATTGTGTCGGATTGCGGTTCCTGCCGGATGCAGCTGGGCGGCCTTTCCGGCATGACCGCCCTTGATCCCGCGGAAATACTCTGTGAATCACTTGGAATCAGCGAACCCCGATGAATATTTGACAGGAATATTGTTTACAGCAGCGGCCTGTCATTCTGAATTTTTTAATTTTGAAATGGCTATGGATTTTCTTTTAAGGCTGCAAGGTATTCATGCATCAGGGTCTTCTTTGCGATACTCAAATCAATCATATCCCATGGCAGGATCTCATCCAATTCCTTTTGACGATACACGTAAAAATCAGGGTTGATATGAACTTCTTTCAACGCCTGTGCCCAATTTCCATCCAGTCGGTGCGCTGCCAGCAATATTTCTTTTACGCGCCGGTCACCTAACGTCAACAGGGCCTGAATGTAATTCCACTTCGGAATGTCATGAATCACCTTGACCTGTTTATCCTTTTGGAAAGCTTTTTCAATCTTTTTAATTTTTTTGCCGGCAAGATGGACATCTTCCAGGGCACACCATTGAAATGGAGTCGCCGGTTTGGGAATAAACTGATTGACACTTAGAGTAATGCGGCGGAATCTTTTTCGGCCCTGAAACTTATTGCGTATATGATGCTGAATTTTTTTGGTAAGTTCGGTTATAGCATCTACATCCTCTTCTTCTTCTTGGGGAAGTCCAATCATAAAATAAAGCCTGATGTTGGGGATGTCTTTGACCGCCAGTAACTCCGTGGCATGGATTATATCTTCTTCCATAATCCCCTTGCGTAAAACGTCCCGCATTCGCTGGCTGCCTGCTTCCGGCGCCAGCGCAACAGTTTCTATGCCTCCTGCTTTCATCAATTCAACGATTTTGTCATCGATCTTGTCGATACGCAGAGATCCAAGACCGACCTGAGCCTTTTGCGCTATTATGTATTCACAAATATCATTCAGATCGGGATGATCGGATACCGCCGTTCCGATCAAACCTATTTTTCCCTTCTTTTTCAGACCGCGATCAATGGATGCTAAAATTTTCTGTTTGCTGCGGAAACGAACCGGACGATAAACAAAACAGGCTGCGCAGAATCGGCAACTCCGGGCGCAACCTCTGTTCACTTCCACCAGAAACATATCTTCCATTTCCGTCCGGGACGCGCTGATCACTTCTTCTGTGTAAAAGTCGTTGATGTTTTTAACACTCTTTATTTTAATCTTTTCCGGTATTCCTTCTTCTATCGGTTTTATCGACTGAATTTTGCTTTCCGCGGAATACGTTACCTCATAAAGACTCGGCACATAAATATTCAACAGTTTTTTTTGAATATTTTTTAAAAAGTCTTTGCGATTTTGTTCGAGATAACGCGCCTCTTCAAAGTGACTGCAGAACGGCGGCAGTGCTTCCTCGGCTTCACCAAGAACAAAAAGATCGAAAAAATCGGCTAATGGTTCCGGATTGAGCGTGAGGGCGATACCGCCGCCGATAACCAAAGGATGTTTTTCCGAACGATCTTTGGCCATCAAAGGGATGCCCGATGAATCCATCATTTTTAAGATATTGGAATAATCGTTTTCGAAAGATACGGAAAAAGCTAAAACATCAAAGTCGGCGATTGATTTTTGATTTTCCAGACTGAAAATTCCCGCCGTTCCGGAGACGAATCTGGCATCGTCCCCGGAAGCAGGCAGGAATGCCCTTTCACAAAGAAAGGAAGGTTGAACATTCAATAGTTTGTATACGGTTTGGAAACCCAGATTGGCCATGCCGGTTCTATACTGATTGGGATAAGCAAGACAAACGGTATTGTATTCTCCCCAAATTTTTTTTACATATCCCTTTTCATTCTCCAGAATACCGGCATATATTTTCTTCAGTTTCCAATCCATGTTTTTATCATGGCCTATAAGTAAAAAAGAAAATCATGAACATTAATTCCTGAAAAATTCGACGCATCAATCAGTCAGCCTGACGCCTTAAAAAAGTGGGAATCTGTATATCCATATTTTCATTTTCATCACCAAGGCCGACAACGGCAACATCTCCATTATTCAGTTTTCTGTCCCGGCGGATGAATGTCGGCGTGGACAGGTCTTCCCTCCCGCCAAATCCGCGAAACCGCGTGACATTGCCGACGGATTCGTTTTTCCTCCTGGCAAAATCATCAAAACCGGTGGCAATAACGGTAATGCGAATCTCATCTTCCATGTTGGAATCAATGACCGTGCCGAAAATAATGTTGGCGTCTTCATCCGCTTCCTCCTGAATCAGAGAAGAAGCTTCGTTAACTTCGTAAAGGCTTATATCCGATCCGCCGGTAATATTGAGAAGAATGCCGTGTGCGCCCTGAATGGTATTATCTTCCAGAAGCGGAGACGAAATAGCCCGTTGCGCCGCTTCCACCGCCCGGTTTTCGCCGCTGGCCACGCCCGTGCCCATGATGGCCATGCCCATGTTGCTCATAACGGCCCGGACATCGGCAAAGTCCAGATTGATCAATCCCGGAACCAGGATCAGATCCGATATTCCCTTGACCGCCTGATAAAGAATGTCATCAGCTTTTTTGAAAGCTTCCAGAAGCGACAGGTTTCGTCCGCCCAGACTCAACAGTCTCTGGTTGGGAACGACAATCAGCGTATCCACCGCTTCCCGTAATTGAGCAATGCCTTCTTCCGCCTGAAGATTGCGTTTCTTGCCTTCAAACTGGAAAGGTTTGGTCACCACGGCAATCGTCAGAACACTGCATTCCCGGGCGATTTCCGCGATAACCGGGGCAGCTCCCGTTCCCGTTCCTCCGCCCATGCCCGCTGTGATGAAAATCATGTCCGCCCCCTCCAGATAAGGCCGGATTTCATCGCGGGATTCCAGGGCCGACTGCTTGCCGATTTCCGGATCGGAACCGGCCCCAAGACCTTTGGTTATTTGCGCTCCGATTTGAATTTTGACCGGCGCGCTTGATACGCCAAGGGCTTGCGCATCCGTATTCGCGTTGATGAAATCCACCCCCTGCAAACAGGACGAAATCATCGTGTTGACGGCGTTGCCGCCACCGCCGCCCACTCCAACCACCTTGATTTTTGCCAGATTTTCGTTACACACTTCAGTTAATTCAAACATGTTCTCTCCTTCCTTTCAAAAAAATTCTGAAAACATTTTTTTAACGGTTCTTGTTATATTGCCAAACATTCCTGTTGATGCTCCGCTTAAAACGTTCTGATTGTGACCATAAATAATCAATCCCACACCGATGGCATGCGCCGGTGAATTGGCAATATCAGTCAATCCACCCACGTTAATGGGAATGCCTTTCCGAGCCGGCATATCAAAGATTTTCTCCGCCAGTTCGCTGATACCTTCCAGGAGAGACGTTCCGCCTGTCAGAACAACGCCGGCGGCCAGTAAATCTTCAAAACCGAATTTGACAACCTCGTTGTAGGCAAGGTTAAGGATCTCTTCCATTCTGGGTTCAACGATGCGCCCCAGTATCTGACGGGAGACCTCGCGATCCTCCCTGCCTCCCAGACTGGGCACCCTGATGGTTTCATCCTTGGGGATCATGGCCGTCATGGCGCAGCCGTGTTTGATCTTGATTTTCTCCGCTTCACCCAAAGGCGTTCGCAAACCGGTGGAAATATCCGAAGTAAGGTAATTCCCTCCAACGGGCAATATCGCGGTATGCTTGATGCTTGATTCGGAAAAGATTGTTACGGATGTATTGGACCCGCCAATATCCACCAAAACAACTCCCAGTTCTTTTTCATCCTTGCTCAGCACCGCCTCACCAGCTGCCAGCTGTTCCAGAACAATACTGTCAATATCCAAGCCGACTCTATTGACTGATTTTTCTATATCCTGAATGGCGGAGATCGCCCCTGTCACGATATGCACTTTTGCTTCCAATCGGACACCGGACATTCCGATGGGATCTTTGATGCCTTCCTGACCATCAATGACATAGCTTTGAGGAAGGACATGCAATATTTTTCTGCCGACGGGGATGGCGATGGCTTCGGAAGCTTCAATAACTCTTTGCACATCCTTTTCATCCACTTCTCTTCCTTTGATGGACACGATGCTTAAAGAATTTTGACCCTTGATATGGCTGCCGGAAATTCCCACAAAAACAGAATTGATGCGACAACCGGACATGTGTTCGGCTTCCTCCACCGCCGTTTTTATCGATTCCACCATATTATCGATATTGACAACGGTTCCTTTTCGCATCTCTCTGCTTTGAGATGTTCCGATGCCAATGATATCAATTCCATTTTCGGTAACATCACCAACGATAGCAGTGGTTTTTGTGGTTCCAATATCAAGACCGACTAAAACATTGCTTCTTTTTCCCATCAGTGCTTTCACCTCTTTTTAGATTTTTGCCATGATCATAAATTTCTTTATATTAAATAACGATTACCCTTGTTGTCTGTTTTCACTTTTTCAGGAATATTTTTCCGCTTGATCGTGACTTTTGAATCATCGGATATATCAACATATAAACAACCATTTTTCATGCCCCTGTTTTCCAGATCGGCCAGCACGGTTTTTAGTTTTTCAAGTTTACTCTCAAAGTGCTCTTTCCCGAGCCTTAAAAACAATCCTTTGTCGAAAATCACTGAAAGCCCGAACACCTCATCAACATTTATCTCAGCAATGGTCCCCAGATAGGAATATTTTTCGGAACGAGACATCGTTTTTAATAAACCCAGCGTGCTTAAAACAAGTGGCGACTTCGTTTGTTCTTTTTCAGTAATTCCTGTAATGATCGGAAGATCCACTTCATCGCTTTTCCCCAATCTTTTAAAAACAAAACCTTTCATGTCCATAAGATAAAAATCATCTGCATTTTTAACCAGGGCAAGAGGGGTTCTTTCCTTCACGTCCAAGATCAGCTTCCCGGGTAATTCTTTTCCGACATCAATATTTTCTACCCACTGATTCGCACAAATCCTGCGTATCACCGCATCTGTATTCACGGCCAGAAGGTTTTGAGCTGGTTTTATATTCGCCGACGTCAGAATATCTTTCTCGGTTAATTCCCGCAATCCCCGCACTGATATTTCTTTGATCTGAAAATAGGATCTACTCATGAGAGCACTATATAGATAAAAAAACAGGAAGCTTAAAAATACAGCAGCGGATAGCAATACCGCAGCGGCAAAGAAATCATCGGACAGACCATTTAAACGCCGTCGTATCCGGTTTTGTTTGGTTGTAATTTCTGATTTCTTCCGAATGAATTTCCCAAGCATTAATTTTCTCCAATGATCACAACTTCTGTTTCCAGTGTAACGCCTCTTTCTTTTTGGGCTCTGAATTGAACAAGCTCAATCAGTGCCAGAATATCTGCGGCAGTAGCGCTCCGTTTATTAACAATAAAGTTGGCGTGTTTGAGAGATATTTGCGCGCCTCCCGCCGTAATACCCTTCAGTCCCATCTCTTCAATCAGTTTGCCTGCCGGTTGCCCGGGTATATTTTTAAAAACAGACCCCGCGCTGGGAAACTCCAGCGGATGTTTTTCCTGGCGCCACTGTAAAATTTCATTTATTTTTTCTTTAATTCTCCAACGCTCTCCCCTTTCCAGCTTGAATCGGGCTTTCGTTATGATTGTGCCCGCCGGAAGGGATGTCTTACGATAGCCAAAGGATATTTCTTCTTTCTTCATGATTTTCCGGATTCCGTCAGGATCCAGTACCGTGACCGATTCCAGGACATCTTTCATTTCCCTTCCGTAAGCCCCGGCATTCATCCAAACGGCGCCGCCTATCGTGCCGGGGATACCGGAACAAAATTCAAAACCGGTGAGTTCTTCCGCCACAGCTCGGTTGACAATTCTGCCCAGTCCCGCGCCTGCCTGGGCAGAAAGCAGCCCACCATTTTCCTGTGTATGTTCGCAACTGATCTCTTTCATCCCCGTCATCAATAATATTGCTCCCCTGTATCCGCCGTCCCGTACAATGACATTCGTCAGATTTCCAGCCGGGAAAAATTTTATTTTATTTTGTATGAGCGTTTTAACAGCTTGTTCAAGCTGATCCTCATTTTCAATAAAAATGAGGGCGTCCACATGACCTCCGACCGCAAGCGATGTATGTCGTGCCATCGGTTCATCATATAGTATTTTCTGGACCACCATATGCTTCAGCGCTTTTTTGACTTCATTCTTGCCGGCCATTACTTTTTTTTGCCCTTGCCACCAGTTGTTTGATGAAAGTCTCACCGATTTTATAAATACTTCCGGCCCCGATCGTAGCAACGGTGTCCTTTGCTTTAACCGTTTTTAAGAGATATTCCACGGTGGCTTCCACGTTTGGAATATACTCCACATGTTTTTGTCCCGCCTTTCTGATCGCTTCGCAAAGCGCAGCGGAATTAATTCCGGCAATCGGTTCCTCGCTTGCCGGGTAGATGTCGTTCAAAATCAGGACATCAACGTCACGGAAAGCTTGTGTGAACTCATCAAAGAGCGCCTTTGTCCGGGTATACCGGTGCGGCTGAAAGACCACTATTAATCTGTCCTTCCAGATTTGCCGCATCGCAGCCAGCGTCGCTTTTATTTCCGTCGGATGATGACCGTAATCATCCACCACGGTTATTTCTCCCACTCTCCCCTTGATTTCCAGGCGGCGCTGAACACCGGAAAAACTTTTTAACCCCTCCTTAATAATGGCTATATCCAGATTCAGTTCCCTTGCCACAGCTATCGCTGCCAGAGAATTATAAACATTGAAAAGCCCCGGCACCAGTAATTCAATTTTGATCAGTTTTTCCCCTCTATAGAGCAAAGTGTAACAGGTTTTTCTTTTCGAAAATTTTATATTCTCCGCGCTGTAATCCGCAGATGTTTCAATGCCGTAAGTTATCATTCGACGTTTAATCATAGGGATGATTTCCCGCACATGAACATTATCGTTACAAAGAACCGTGCAACCATAAAAAGGAACAATATTGGCAAACTTTAGAAACGCATGTTTGATTTCAGCAATGCCCGGATAGTAATCCAGATGTTCGCGATCGATATTGGTGATCACCGCTATGGTCGGCGATAATTTCAAAAATGATCCGTCACTTTCATCGGCTTCCGCCACAATAATTTCACCATCACCCAGGCGGGCATTACTGCCAATGCTCGCCAGTTTCCCTCCGATGACCATCGTAGGATCCAAATCACCCTGCGCCAGAATAGTGGAAACCATGGACGTGGTCGTGGTTTTGCCGTGACTGCCTGAAACGGCAACGGAAAATTTCATCTTGAGCAATTCCGCCAGCATTTCGGCCCGTGGAATCACCGGAACATTCTTTTGGTGCGCTTCAATGACTTCCGGATTGTTTTCTTTCACCGCCGTGGACGTTACAACGACATCGGCATTGCCGATATTTTCCGTCGCGTGCCCGATAACTATTTTCGCGCCAATTTTTTGCAATCGCGCCGTTGTATCCGACGGTTGAACATCGGAACCGCTCACATTGTAACCGAGATTCACCAAAACCTCGGCAATCCCGCTCATCCCGATACCGCCGATGCCGATAAAATGAATGCATTTTACTTTGCGCTGCATCAGGCTTTTTTCTTTATCTTTTTTCATCGATCCTTCTGTACTTTATCTTTTAATGGTATCCGTTTTTTTCAGCCATTAACGTGATACAGGCGTCAACGATTGTTGCCGCGGCGTTAACCTTGCTGATCCTCAATGAATTTTCTTCCATCTGTCTTAATTTCTTCTCATCCCGCAGCAAATTCTCCACCACGCTGAACAATTTGGCGCCGCTGAGCTCCCGCTCCGGAATAACTGCCGCGGCGCCCTCGGCTTCCAGCACCTGTGCGTTCTTTGATTGATGGTCGTTGGCCGCCCAGGGATAAGGAATCAAAACAGCAGCCTTGCCCGCCGCAGTGATTTCCGCCAGCGATGTGGCGCCTGCCCGGCAAATAATTAAATCGGCGTCAGCATAAGCTTCAGCCATAGCCATAATAAAAGGCATTACTTCCGCCTGAACATCAAATTGCTTATAGGCTGTTTTCACTTCTTCCAATTGTCGCTGGCCGGTCTGATGCAGAATCCGTACAATATTTTTCATTCCCCGTAGTTGCGGGAGCATTTCCATGACACTTCTGTTGATCGCCTCGGCTCCCTGTGAACCGCCGAAAATAAGCAGTTGTCTGTATTTTTTTTCTTTTTTTATTTTACCATCTTTGGAAGCCAGCGATGTCCTCACCGGATTTCCACTGAAAATCACCTTGGTTGCCGGGAAAAAGGCTTTGCTCTGTTCATAGGTCACGAATATTTTATCCGCAAAATGACCCAGGATTCTGTTGGTGGCGCCGGGAATGGCATTTTGTTCCGCGATGACCGTGGCGACACCCATAAAGTGAGCTGCAAGCACCGCCGGACCTGATGCGTAGCCGCCTACACCCAGAACGATTCCCGGACGAAACTGTTTTAAAATTCGTCTCGATTGCCACAGGCTTTTCGGAATCTGATAGATGGCGTTCATCAAGGCTTTAATCCCCCGTCCTTTAACACCTTCAATATCAATTTCTTTGAGCTCATAACCCAGTTGACCAAGCAGTCTGCTTTCAATTCCCCTTTTCGTCCCGATAAAAATAACTTGCGTTTTGTCATCTCTTTTTAAAAATTCTTCCGCGATGGCAATCCCGGGAAACAAGTGCCCTCCTGTTCCTCCTCCCGCAATCACAATCCGCATCTTTTCCCTCGTATAAAATCAAACTCTTTCCAATTTCCGTTATGCCGTCTGGGTGGAAATATTCAATAAAATACCCACAGCCGTCATACTCATGACAAACGCCGTACCGCCATAACTTAAAAAAGGAAGCACCAATCCTTTGGGTGGAATAAGACCCATCACACCGGCAATATTGATAAACGCTTCCAGAGAAATGACCATCGTTATACCCGCAGCTAATAAAGTCCCAAAAAGATCAGGCGCTTTTAAAGCGATCATAAAACCGCGAAAAGCAAAAAGGGCAAACATGATGATCACAATCGTCACGCCGATAAAACCGCTTTCCTCGGCAATGATGGATAAAATAAAATCCGTATGCGGTTCAGGCAGATAAAATAATTTTTGCATGCCATCACCTATTCCCACGCCAAAAGCTCCGCCGGAACCGAAAGAAATCAACGACTGGATAATCTGAAAACCGGTATTGTCCGCGTCTTTCCACGGATCGAGAAAGGCTGTCAAACGTGTCAGTCTGTATCCTTTATATAAAATCAACGCTACACCCACCGGAATGAAAGCCCCAATCAGATATAAAAGATGTTTCATTTGCGCTCCCGCTATGTACAACATCATCAGCAGAATGGTGGCGATTATTGCCGACGTCCCGAAATCGGGTTCAAGCAAGATGAGCAAAATCACCACCGAGGTGGAGGCGAGAGGCACAAGCACTCCCCGGGTGAAGTTCGTGATCTGAAAAGCTTTACGCGTCAATAAATGTGCCAGGAAAATTACGATCATTATTTTCACCATCTCAGTGACCTGAAAGGAAAATCCTCCTAAATTCAGCCAGCGTGTAGCTCCTCCTCGCTTCATCCCCACCGAAGGGATGAAAAGCATGGTCAGAAAAACCAAAGACAATATTATTCCCGGATACGCAAATTTTCTCAGATAACTGTAGGGAACTTTTGTCATAATGATCATGGAAATCATGCCTAAAAAAACAAAAGCCAGTTGCTTCTTCAAAAAAAACAGACTGTCTTTAAACTTTTCCAACGCGATGATGGAGCTGGATGAATAAATCATCGCCGTCCCCACAACCACTAAAAGCAAAGTCACCAGAAGAAGAATAATGTCCGGTAATTTATCCTCTTTCTTATACGCCGCATCCATTTAAAGAGTCCTCACCACATCTTTAAAATAATCGCCCCGTTCCTTATAATCAGCAAATTCATCAAAACTGGCGCATCCCGGAGATAATAAAACAACATCGCCCGGCTGAGCGTCTTTGTATGCGTTCTCCACAGCGTCTTTCAATTTAGCGTTTTTCATGACGGGCTTATCTTCGCCGATCAACGATGCAATGCGATCACGTGCTTCACCGAACAAAAAGATCTTCTTGGTTTTTGTTTGGAGTAACGGTCGCAAAGACTCAAAATCACCGTCTTTATCCCGCCCGCCTAAAAGCAGAATGACCGGTTTATCGAACGTCTCCAGCGCTCGCAAAACCGATCCGACATTCGTCCCCTTGGAATCATCGTAAAATTTGACTGAATGTTTTTCCCCCGCAAATTCAATCCGATGCGGTAATCCGCGAAAAGCGCCGACCGCTTTTATAATATCGTCCTGAGAACAACCACAAAGACGCGCCGCCATGATCGCTGCCATCACATTTTCCACATTATGCAACCCGGGAATATTTATTATACCTAAGGGATATTGTTCTTCCGTCACGCCGGGCATTCTAAACACCATGTTATTTTTTTTAATACAAATTCCTTTTTGCAGCACTCTTTTGGAACTGAATTTCATAACTTGCGCATTAATGATTCTATCCATTTCTTCCAGTGCTGGATCCGCAGCATTAAGAATTGCAAATTCATTTTTTGTTTGATTAGCAAATATTCGAGTCTTAATGCGGCGGTAGTCCGCAAAAGAACCATGATAATTGATGTGATCACAGGTGATATTTAACATTACAGAAATAAATGGCTGAAATTTTTCTATCCACTGGAGTTGAAAACTGCTGATTTCAGCTACGACAAAGTCTTCTTGCTGCGAACCTTCCACATATTCGATCAAAGGATTGCCAATGTTTCCGCCGACAAACGTTTTCTTTCCCGATTGTTGAAAAATCTCACCTAACAGGTTTGTCGTTGTCGTCTTACCGTTAGTACCGGTTATCGCAACGACAGGAACTTTCAAAAACCTGTAAGCAATTTCAATTTCGCTCATAACAGGTATATTCTTTTTCAACGCTTCAACCAATAAAGCATTGTGGGGAGGAACACCGGGGGAAGGGACCACGATACAAGCACCCGTTAAAATACGTATATTATAGCCACCGATTGCCAGCCATTTCTCCTTGGCGATCTGTTCAAATTCCTTCCCCCATTGATCAACCGGCTGCTCATCCGTTACGATTACTTTCGCGCCCTGTTTTCCTAAAAACCTGGCCGTGGCAATCCCGGTTTTACCCATGCCGATTACGACTATTTTTTTACCGGTAAGATTCATACTCCCTCTAACGCAACTTCAATGTACTGATGGCCATTAACGCCAATAAAATAGAAATTATCCAAAATCTCACAATGACTTTCGGTTCCGCCCATCCTTTTAATTCAAAATGGTGATGCAAAGGAGCCATTTTCAGAATGCGTTTTCCGCCGGTCATTTTAAAATAACCGACCTGAAAGATGACTGAAAACGTTTCCACCACAAAAATGCCGCCGACAATGGCCAGTAAAATTTCCTGTTTGGTAATAATGGCCACCGTTCCCAAGGCTCCACCCAGTGAAAGGGATCCGACATCTCCCATAAAAACTTCCGCGGGATACGTGTTGAACCACAAAAACCCCAGTCCCGCTCCGACAAGCGCTCCGCAGAACACCGCGAGTTCTCCGGCGCCGGACACATGAACAATCTGCAGATAAGAAGAAGCTTTCACGTTTCCGGCAAAATAGGCAAAAAGGATATAGGTGGCAAAGCAAATGATGACGGGACCGATTGCCAGTCCGTCCAGACCATCTGTCAGATTTACGGCGTTGGCCGCACCCACTATAATAAATGTGGAAAGCGCAACGTAACCCCACCCGAGATCAGGCAATACCGTTTTAAAAAAAGGAATGGTTATTTGCGAATTAAAACCCGGTTTGAGGTAAAGAATAATACCGACAAACAAAGCGATTATGATTTCCCCGACCAATCGCTTTCTGCCCGAAACACCTTTGGCGCTTTTGCCAGCCAGCTTTTTGTAGTCATCAATGAAACCTATTAATCCAAAACCAACTGTCACCAGCAATACCAGCCAGACATAAACATCGGAAAGATTTGTCCAGATCAGGGTGGA
>ENA-ORXD01001578-ORXD01001578.1-sediment-metagenome-genome-assembly--contig:-NODE-1578-length-18010-cov-3.944237_pt1 | contig 18010 bp, 13 predicted proteins | sample MGYA00237862_ERZ511471 | MGnify/ENA metagenome assembly ERZ511471
AGTGGTGGCTCCGCAGTTACCGGAACACTGGCTCAACCTACTCCGGAACTGCGGCTCCGCCGCACCGGAATATTCAGTGTGTCATTGAAAGACGCCATGATTTAAAACAACCTATATTAGTAAAATAGGATCAATAATCAAAGAAAGCGAGTATTGCATATGAATTCCTCGAGCAAAGAACTAAACGCAAAGGCAAGCTCAATCGATTCTATATCAAATTCATTGACAATAGAATCTATGTTTTCAACTTCTATTCTTCTCGATGTTTTTCTTTCCCCTGAACTAATCTCAGAAGCTAAAAATGTTCATTATCATATGGCTAATCGTCGATGCAAAGAAGGTCTCATCCAAGGTTATAAACTTCTTCTTATTACCACACTAGATGAATATATCGAAAATATCATCAGATATCCTGAATTTATTGGGGTTGAGCCAGACCTGGACTATCGTGATTATTGGGTTTTCACTAAAGGGCGGGGCAGGGAGGTAACAAAAGGCTCCGTAAGGACTGGTCACATCATATCAAAATATATCTCAAAGGCTGCTTGTTATATTGAAAAAATCCTTGCATGCAAAACATGGGAGTCTATTGAAGAATTATCAAATGAAACAAAGGACTTCAGGGTCTGCCTCAGGCAGATTTCTGAAAAAGCATATACTGCAACTAAAGGAGGTAAGCCTGTTTTAATTCTTGAAGCGTTAACAGAAGCGGCAATGAACATCCTTTGGCATGCTTGTGGTAACTATAATTATTTAGCACACAGGTACGCAGATTACTTCATAAGCCGAGGGAACAATCCAACAAATACTCAATTGCTAAATGAAATGACACGTGAATGTTTCATTTCGCATGGCTTAACAAGATTTGATTCTTCGTTTACTGTTGACTTCAATAGCGCACGGCCTATTCCTTCGCATTGGGCTTTTGGTTATGGTTATTTTTTCCACGAAACCCTAAAAATGTTAGCTACCAGTGAAAACAAAAAAGCTCTCTTTGCATCAATGGACAATATAGTTCTCAATATAAAAACTTGGAAAGACGTAAAAAAATACGATGACATATTAACCGCTAGGTTCGGATTGCCTAAAATATTTCGAGGTTATAAATACAGCAAGCTTCATCAAATAACAGACGAGGACAGACTTCCTTTACTATTGCACGTTGAATCAAAGCCATCACCAGAAAGGCTACTGTCAATATTTGGAAACAGGGCAAGGATTGTCGAGCGAGGCTTTCCAGGTGCATGTAATAGCTTTGAATGCCTTCTTGATGGGGCGATTAAAAGAAGTAAACGCACAAAAGAAAAGGTAAAGGTGGCTATTTTTATACATCAAGGCCATAAGCAGAAAGAAGATTACAGTGTTGGTATTTTTATGCCTGCCTATGGTTCTGGCCTAATCAGCACCAACGGCTCTATGTGGTGGGTGTTTTACCTAATCGGAAATAACCATTCAGGCACGGCATCGCATCAATGGAGAATGGTTGCAAGCAAAATAAAGCGAAATATTAGACATGTTGACCTTATTACAGAATATGCTAGTGAAGAAGAATTTTATAGATACTGTGAAGACCCGGGCTATTTAAGGATCAATAATGCCGTAGCTCTGACTAATAAAATCACTAGTGAAGTAAGAGGGGTTTTTCCGGAATTATTGTTGTCAAACATGCTAATTAATCAAGGTTGTTCTAAAGTATTAAATAGAATAAGACCGAAAGTTATAAAATCTGTCAAAGGCGAACTTGATACTGTCGGACTTAAACTCACAGACAACAAAGTAATAAAAGTTACAATATTTGAGTCAAAAGGACAGGCGACTAATGATCAGGAGCTGCAAGAGGAGATTAATCGTTTCTCTGCCAATGTTAGAATGCTCCAAGAAAACCTGAGGTTATTTTGTGATGAGCTAAATGTATTATATTGTCCCAGTGTAGAGTTCAAAGCCATTTTTGTTTCGATGGATACTTTAAAATTAGAACAAGACAAGCTAGCAGATAACGATGATGATTGTCCTTTTGATAAGGTAATCATAGATACGCCAAGTAACATAATGATATGGGATTTTGAGAGGTTTGTATCTGAATTAAAAAAAGCGGGAGTTAGTCGTACTTATTTAGATCTTTTAAAAAAGACTCCCTTGGCTATTGTTATCAACCTCAATAAAACCAACAAACACATGGCAGGTATGTTGGGATCATTCGAAAAAAGTATCAAATAATTTACTTCTGCGTAGACAAACTGTGCCTAAACAGCCATGATCTCACATCCAATAGATTGTTAGTTAGGACCAAGATCTTGTGACGGGCAGCCTAACACAGAACTCGTACCTTTGAACTACCTTTCGTTATATCATAAGCCTCGGTTGAAATAAGATAGGCTAGGTTCCCAAATACTTCTCTTTTATGCGGTTAAGTCTATCACAATGAGACTCTATCTGTGCTCTAGACGGGGGCTCTATGGTTTCGTCGTCATGCGGGAAAGCGACACAAAATTTATAGCTTTGGAAAAGACGTCCTGTTTCAGCAGTGTCCAACCCACAAGCCGGCACCATATTCCTTAAATCAGCCCAAGATGCAGATTCGTATTTCTTAGGTAGCGCGCCGTTTTTCTTCCTATAAAGATCCTTGATCAAGCGTTCTAACAGGCGGCGCAACTTGGATCCAGCAGTTCTCCGATACTCGCTGTCACCTTTCATATAAAATCGAATGTCTTCCATTAGCCTGACTAGTACATCTTTAGATTCAATTATTTTCGGTCCTGATTTGTCGTAAGACTCGATCTCTAATGTAAGCGGGCTCAGATGATTGAAAAGAGTGTCCAAGGAGAGCGATAAGGTCTGCATATGAGTTAGGAGAATGATTTGTCTTCCTGAATCGAGAAACTTTCTGAGATAGCCATCCTGAAAACTATCAACATGCGATTGGTCCATCGATTGAACAGGATCATCAATGATTACAAAATCTAGAGGATTGTCGGGGGTGAACGCAGCCAGGGCGTAAAAACTGAGTCCCAAGCAATTAAGTTGTGCTTCACTAAAAGTGGAACTGACATCAACCTCCTCACCAAATAGGTCGCCAAGAAGGCTTATTTTACTTGTAGAAGGTTGCATTCCTTTGAAGGTGACAGCTTTGTTTGGGTGGAGAAGTGCGAACCACTTTGCCATCTCATCGCTTTTTTCCTTAAGAATTTCAGTGCGTTTTTCTTTAGTAAAAGTCTGTACGAGGTTAAGCATTTCTTCAGATTGGGATTCGACCTGGATATCTCGTAAAGCCAAGCATATATTCTGAGACTGTTCAAGGCAGGTTCTGAGTAGAGCCAAACGCTGAACTTTTACGGACGAAAGCAGTCTTCCTTGGATACAAGTTTCTATAGCAGAATATGTAGAGAACACCTGTTTCAGGCCATACGTAACCTCGTAAAACTTCTTATCCAAAAACTCTAGACAGGCAAGAGCATACTTTGGAAATCTTCTTACCGCCTCTATATTCTCTGGTTTACCTATATCCATGACGAATCTGTTAAAGTGTTTCAACACCCTATTGATGCTTTTGTTTATTGCTATAACCTTTTCGATATGGGCGGGATAGTCGATTTCAAGTGCGGCTGTGGTATTGCCAATTAGACTCTTAAGCGTGGACTTATCTGTTTCAGTTAAACTATAGGGAATGAAGGTAGCGAATTGGTTCTTAATAATTGTGATGTTTGCTACAACGTTTTTCAAATAATCATTGAGATTAAAGTCTTCAATGCTAGATTCTAAGACTGTCTTCATTGTCTCAATATGTGCCTCGGTAATTGCCTGCCGACATAGTGGGCAAACCATTTCTTCAGTTACAAGCGAAAGGCCCAGTTGGGTGAGGTTGAATAAATCTTGTCTAGTTTTCTTATCAACCGAAGCGGTTATTAAGGCTTGCGTAGTTTTAATGTTATCTTTCATTTCTTCTACTTTGCCGAGTATATCTGCCTGTTTCTTGTCAAGTTCTGGTATCGGTGCAAGTTTGGAACAGTCGAAAACAGAAGCCTTTATACGGTCGCTTTGTTCCTCTATATCTTGAATAAGATGCATATCGTTCGCGAATTGGGTAGGAACAGTCCCAGTAAATATGGCATCAACTGTCTTTACAATATCAGGCTCCGAAATTGAACTAGTTTCGAAAAGTTTTAATAATTGTTCCAACGAACCTAGCTCTATACACTTCTTTTTGATATTATCGACGAGTGAGCGAGCTTCCTGTACATTCGATGGTTTGGACTTGAATGACCTACTCGCATTTTGTAGAAATTCTTGCAAGTTTGAAAGCTGCCTGATTCCTAATTGCGCACTGATAACTCTGAGCCTTTCTGATGGCTTCGAAAAAATAAAGTCTCTTATAGAGTGTTGAAGAATCAGAGAATATTTGGCATCGACAGGTATTCTTAATGCTGAAAGGTCTTCGACAGTTACGCCGTCGATAGATAGATTGCTATGGCCATCTTCATCTGTTATCGTTCTCTTTACAGAGATGTCTTTCTCAGTCGTTGTATCAAAGAATTGAATGGTCACGAAAGCTTCTTCCGCAGAAGGGTAAAAGCAGTTACGAAGAGAATTGGAGAATTCGCGCTTATCTACGTTTTTCTCCCCACGCATTTGTCGCGCGGTTTCTCCGTAGAGAGCCCATTCTATGGCTTCGCAAAAAGAAGATTTACCAAATCCGTTCTGAGCATAAAAGATGACTAGGTTTTGATTTAGAGGAATTGATTGCCATACGTTAAACCCTCGAAACCCTGCAATTTCGATCGACTTAAGTCGTAATCCCATTTAGCTTTCCGCCTGAGGCGGATTATTACGTCTTTCGTTTAAGAATTTGTCAATGGTATCTTGAGTTGGGGAATTAATATAAGTGTTCAATAAGTCGGTCTGAAAACCTGGTTTAGCTCTTTTTACGAGTTCCTCGATAAATTCTTCGGTATCTAGTTTCCTTTCCATCAAATCACCTCGGTTGATTATTTTAAGGTCAAATGTTGCTGTTCTTTTAATTTCCAAATAGCAACACTGAATTTGCCTTTCATAAATTTGAAAAGGGAAACATGCACAATAGTCGGTTTCGTTCAATCAGCTTCTGCGAATAAGTGAACACAATAAGCTTTAGTTATAAAAAGGGGGAGGTCGAGCAGATATTTCTTCTCCCTAAAACAATTATTTTTGTTTATTCAGACATTATTATTACTCCCGCAACTAATTTGTAGCACGCTCCTCTAAAAGCTCCTCCAAGACTTATAGTAAAGAATATTTGTTCATTTGGCTTCAAACTCGCATCCTTTTTTTTGTGCACTCCCAAATTTAAATGACTGAGTCGCTGTTTAAATACAGGATCTGTTATCGAAAGGCTATACCTTATTCCTCCAATTCTAAAACTTGCTCGCGTTTGTCTTTTATTGTATATGTTTTTGGTGATATCCCAGTTAATTTCTTCAGGTTTAACAAGTGTTAAAGAGCTAACGACAGGTTTGGATTTCAGGTCTGATTCATAGACTCTATCTCCGTCGTCACCAAATAGATATGGGCAAGTTTCTATATAGTTTTCAAGAAAATCTTTTGCTTCCTTTAAGTCAAGCCTTTTAATTAACTTCCATTGTCTGTCTGATAGTAGCCAATTCTCAGGTTGATAGGGTTCTGGTTTGTGTTCAACAAATTCACACTCTATAATGTCTAATAATGCAGCTTCTGAACTATCACTCAAAACATAATGTTGCTGATACAATGTGCCACCGACAGAATCACTCACAGGTCGTATCCAGCCCTGCCCATCCATCCGAAGACCAGCGACGCATCTGCCTCCCGTTTTATTAGAATTAGCCATACATAAAAACCTGGTCTTCATCCTTCAACCATTTATAGATGAACTATTTCAATATCACACCATTTGCTCTGAAGATATTCAATAGCTAGCCGCCTATGGCATTTCTCTGCAATTTTCTCACTGCAGAGTAAAACGCTGGGAACATCAAGAATTGATTTGGGTAAGTTCTTCTCCACTCCCCTCATTTCCAACAATTCATTGTATTGCTTCTCGTATTCTGGCCAAGATAAGCGTTTCTTTTTGTAATTATCGAGAATTTCCTGTGTCGGAGCTAAAATCAGCTCATGCCGATATGTAATACCACAAATTTCTTTTAAAAAATACTGAAGATCTTCTTTCTTAGCATAGCCGGATAGCTGGGAGGAGTTCTTCAAACGTATATCTATGAGCTGCCGTATCCCTTTTACCTTTAAGGTCTCGAAGAATTCCTTGGCTTCTCGTTTTGTAAAACCGATCGTATAGACTTTACGGATCGCCAATTGTTATCCTCCTGTTCAGCAATCAATGTGAGTTGATAACCTTCATCTTTTACTGTATTCTTTCCTGAAATTTCTTGTTTATCCTGAACTCGGCCGTCGCTCCTAATGTGAAGTTCCTTTATCCCATGTTGATTAAGAACGTGCCCAATTAGCATGCTACGATGACAGTATTTAGGATTTTCTTCGCTACACATTAAGGCAATCTTATGATTTTTCTCAACATAGGTTATCAATTGTTGTATATATTTTTGAAATGCATCTGATTCAGCAACAAGCTTATATAAAACATGACCTTCGTGGTCATAGTAAGAAGGATCCATTGGTCTTCCCCCCAACTCTTTACCGAAATATTGATATTTTATTCCTTTTTCAGAAACTGCTTTTTTTATTACTTCTGAATTAAATTGAGGGGAATATTTTGAACGCGGATAAGATCTTACGTCAACCAATATCTCAATATTATTATCAATAAGCAATGTGATGAAATCAACCAGACTTTGATTTGAATGCCCTATAGTAAATATTGTTCTATTTGTTAAATTAGAGATGTCTTTCATTGGTTCTTTGCCTTATTATAACTCTCTAGTAATACTTCTTTAAATACGCCCTCATCAAACTTTTAAATAACTTATTGTGGTTAGGGATTGTTAAGTGCAACAATTCATGCACTATGGCTTCTTTTCGAAAAGCTGCCGGCTCACTAAGGATTTCAGAATTGAATGTAAGCCGGCCATTGCTTGAGCAGCTTGCCCACTTGTTCTTCATTAACCGTATACGTATTTCCTTTGGTTCTACACCTATACGGTTTGCCCAAGCCATAACCTCTGCTCTAAATACCTGGACTGGTATTGTGTTTTCCAGCGTATCTTCAGCCTTCATCGCTGCCTTCTCTCAATAACAGACATAATCTTCTCAGCAGCCTCGGGAATATTTTCAAGATTGCTTTGCTCAAGAAACTGGTAGAGCCTGCGCCGGATCTGGCGCGACTGTTTATCACTGGTGTACCAGTGGGGAAATTCCTTAAGTGCTTGGTCCATTGCAGTTGTAATTTGTTCAGCGGTATCAGTAGAGATACCCTCTTTTTTAAGAATCCAAAGCACTGCAAAAGACTCCCCGGAAATTTGCATTTCTGCCTGTTCCAGCTCTGCCTGGTTGATTTCCCTGATAAGTTCTTCCAATTGCTTGAGCGCTTCCTGGGTTGAGGCTTGGCGCTGCTTAAACGCTTCTGCGATAACTTCAGCCCGTTCACCGATGGCAAGCAAATAAGGGGCTTTGTCGCCTTCTTGCTGTACTTTATTGCCGATGCTTTTAATTAAGTTAAACACCTTGACCGTATCGGATTGGTTGCTTCTGGTAATGGCTTCATAGGTGATTGGGGTTATTTCGCAAACTGAAATACTTTCATGAATTTCGCTACCTTGGGTATGCTCCTGAACAAGCTTGGCTGTTTTTCGAGCCAGCTCCCGGTTTATTATGCCATTACTATCATAGGCGGAGCGAAGCAGCGCATAAATGTCTGCCAGCTTGTGGTAATCATTAATGTAGTCTCTCAAGAATGGATCAGGTGAAATAATTTCATAAAGGTCTTGCAGTTCCTTGAAAAACTGGTAGTAGGAATGGCGCTGTTTTTCTTCAAGAAAAGCTTTAAGGACAAGCTCTGCTGCCTTGTCGCTGCTTTTTCCTTTTACAAGTGGTAGGTAATGCTCTCTGCCGTGGTTAATCCTCTCCTTAAATCTGGCCTTTAAAACATCCAAGCCCTCAACAACACTCCTAACGTCTTTGGAATCAAAGGCAAGTGCTTTTTCAAGGTTTTCAAAAATGCCTACGAAGTCCAGCACAAAACCGCCAGGTTTGTGTTTGCCGTTTTCATCTTCATAGGGCCGGTTCACCCGGGCAATGGCCTGTAGCAGAACATGGTCACGCATGGGTTTGTCCAGATACATACAGTAAAGTATTGGTGCATCATAACCGGTAAGCAGTTTTTCGGTGACTATCAGGATTTTAGGGAGCTCCTCCGGCTTAATGAAAGCCTTGCGGAGTTTTTTCTCTTCATCATCACTCAAATGGTATTTAACTATCCCGGGCGGGTCATTCTGGCCCGAGCTGATAACTACTTTGGAATAATCCTTGGGCAGGTACTTATCCAGGGCTTCTTTCAACAGGCAGCAGGCTTCTCTATCAACGCCAACCAGAAAAGCCTTATAACCGGCAGGCTCAATGGTACTGGTAAAATGTTCGGCAACATGTTGAGCAACCCTTTGTATCCTTTCCCGGTTTTTTAACATGTTTCTCAGTGTTACAGCCTTTTCAAGCGCCCGGTTTAACTCAGTAACATCGCTAACCCCTTCAATATCGGCTAAATTAAGAAACTCTTTTTCTAAAATATTGCGTTCTACTCTCAAATCGTTTGGTGCAAGTGAGTAATAAAGCGGCACGGTGGTTTTATCTTCGATGGATTCAGCAATCGAGTATTTATCCAGATACCCACCTGGGTCATCAGTGCCAAAAATCTTGAAGGTGCCCTTGCCATAGGCGGTTTTATCAATCGGCGTGCCGGTAAAGCCCAGATAGGTGGCATTGGGTATAGCCCCCATCAGGAAGTTGCCCAGGTCTCCACCGGTTGTACGGTGGGCTTCATCTACCAGTACAAATATATTGGAGCGGGTATTAATATTTGCCGGAATATCATCAAACTTATGAATCATGGAGATGATAAGCCCTCTGGTATCATTCTGAAGAAGTTCCTGAAGCCCCTTTTTGCTTTCGGAAACAAAGACGCTGCCAGTTTGGGTGTAAAAGCCGGCTTTGGTCACAGGGCGGACGTCTTTTCCCATGAGCGTGGCTGCCAGGTTGCCAAAGAGCTGCGTTTCCAGCTCGTTGCGGTCAACCAGCATTAAAACTGTTGGATTATCAAAAACAGGTTCTTCAGTCAGGCGCTTGGCAATGGTAATCATGGTGTAGGTTTTGCCGGAGCCCTGCGTGTGCCACACCAAACCCCGTTTCTTGGTAGGGTCATGCGTCCTTACCAGAGCCCGTTCCACAGCCCGCATCTGGTGGGGTCTTAGTATCACCTTCTGCAGCTCTTCATCTTTGCGGGTAAATAATATAAAGTCCCGAATCAATCGTAATACACGCTCTGGGGCAACAAAGGTTTTTACCAGAGTTTCAAAGTCTCTGGATTGAGATTCATCCTTCCAGTTAAAAAGGTTTTTATAGGTTATGTTCCAGGTGGCACCGTAATAATATTGAATCATGTGAGTCAGGCTGAAAAGCTGCATCAATGCCATTAATTCCGGGGCTTGTCTTTCGTACCTTTGCAATTGGTCAAGGCTTTCACCGATGCCATCCAGCCGGGTGGCTGCCTTGGTCTCAACCAAAATAACCGGAATGCCATTTATTAAGAAAGCGACATCAACCCGGATGCGGTGAACCCCGTTGGTAAACCGGAATTCGTCAGTGACATGGAAGGTGTTTCGATTGGGGTTTTCAAAGTCTATTAATCGGAGGTTACGCTCACGTTTTTCAGCCTCAACAAATACCGTCTTCAAGCCTTTCAGGTATTCCCATGCCTGCATATTGCCTTCGATGTTAGGCGCTACACGTATTAGCTGGTTGGCTTTTTCTTCAGCCTTCAAGTGGTCGACAATGCCCGGATTCAGGCTTTGAAGCTTTTCGATGAATGTATCCCACAGTATTGGGCAGGTTTCACCATGCCGCAGGCGCAAAGCCTCTTCTGGCGAGATATACTTCCAGCCTATTTCCTGAGCATAATCAAGAATGGGCTGTTGGACCACATTCCTTTCGCTCCGAAGGCTCATGAGATTGTACCTTCTAAATCCTTAACTCTTACTTTACCGGTCATCAAATGGTGTAGCATTGTTTTGAACATGGCTTGCAGAGCTTTTTTTCGGTTTTCTTCTGTTTCGATTTTCCTGTCTATTGATGATAGTAGATTGGTAATTAATTCTTGAGAATCATATGATGGCAGTGGGAACATAAAGCTGGCTAGGCCTTGCTGGTTTATTGTTGTCATCGTAGTGGTTTTTGAACGAGAAACCAGAGATTCTTTACCAATTGGACTAACGGAAAAGTAAGCCAAATACTTTGGTATAACTCTGTTCCAATTTACCCTTACTCTCATTAGGTGACAATCATAAATAGCAGGTTCAGTCGAATGCTCAATAATACAACATTGACCCACACCCTCACGCTTTAAAGAAGATCTGACATAGAACAAGTCGTTTGGCTGTATTTTGTACAATTCAGTTTCACTGACTGTAGCTTCAATTCTTTCTACAAACCGAAGATCGGCACTAACCCTGCTATAGGTATCTGCAACATTTAAAAAGGGAACGCCTTTCCCAAATCTATCTCTGCGCACAAACGCCCCATTTTTTATCTCTTCAGTTATTACATTCTCCAGCCTCACCACCTTCCAATGCTCTGGCACAGGACCAATTTCGGTCTCTTTCAGTTGCACATTTTCAGCTTCGGAGATTGGCACCGGGCCGTAGGTAAATAGATGCTTCATTAAAGATTTTTTAAGTTGCTTTGCCGCATCAATTATTTTATCCTGGGCTTCGATGGCTTCTTGGATGGTTGAAAGCACTTTGGCGATGGCTTTTTGTTCGGGAAAGGGAGGTAATGGAATTTGAATAGAACCAAGATTTTCATTATTGATGGCTCTTTGTGTTGTCCCAGAACATAACGAGTCCTTAACGTTATTAAACAAATCTGAGAGGAAGATAAATTTCATATATTCTGGCGCAATGTCATCATTACAATAGATCCCGCAAAACCCTGTTGATAAAATATATTCATTTATGTCTTCGCTGTTGTATTCCGTAAAACTGTAAACTTTCACGGTTTCTTTCATCTTAGCAAACCAAACGGTTCTCAATCTTGGCTGCATATTAGCTCTGGATGGCCTGTCATTATACGTAATTGAGCATTCTGGGCTTTTGATTATAGAACCTTGGATTGATGATGTTGAAAGATAATTCTTTGTCCCAGTAAATAGTTGGATACCGCTTGAAAGAATATTGAAATGTCGGCTATCACTCAACCTCACTGTTTCCCACTTCTCAGGCAACGTCCCCAAGTCAGTCATCTTGAAGCCCTCAGGCACTTCAGAAATACTATTACTCATGGTTGTTAATATCCAATCCCAGCTCGCCCAATATGTCTTTTAACTCAATGTCCACAGCTTTGCGCTCTTCTTCTGCTTCAGAAAGAAGCACCACGGCTTCCTCGAGCGGTAAAACTTCTTCCTTGTTATTGTTGGAAACATACCGGGAAGGGCTCAGATTATAATCATTACGCACAGCTTCCTCAAGCCTGATAATCTTGCTGAAGTATTCTTCTTCCTGCCAATTGAGATAAGTATCCCTAACCCGCTTTATATTATCTTCACCAAGGTAGTTTTTGGGGCGGCCTTTAAGGAATTCACCGCAAGCATTGATTAGTATTATTTCGCCAGGATGGGGTTTTTGCTTATTAAGCACCATGATAAGAGCCGGGGCAGTGGTGTTATAGAAAAGGTTTTCTGGCAGTAATAAGACCGCCTCGATAAAATCTTGCTCAACAAAAGATTTGCGTATATCCCTTTCACGGTTTGAACCCTGGTTGCCGCTGCCGCGCGAGGTGGCACCGGTATCTATCACCATGGCCATCTTGCCGCTGTGGTTAAGCGAAGCGAACATATGCTGTGCCCAGCCCCAGTCTGCGCTGCTTGCTGGAGGAATCCCATGGTTAAATCGGCCGTATGTATCATGCTCGTAGGTACTGGTGGAAAATTTCTGATTCCACATGGGGTTGGCAGTAACCCTGTCAAAGGTCTTTAGTGAACCATCCGAATCGGTGAAAGCTGGCCGGTTCATAGTATCCCCGATGGCAATACTTGCTTCCATATCATAAATAAAGGCATTCATCCTGGCCATGGCAAAGGTGGTGGGGTTTATTTCCTGGCCATAAAACTGGAGTGGGGCCAGCTTGGTATCTTCCCCGTACTTTTCGCGGAAGCGAAGGAAAGATTTTACCAGCAAGCCGCCGGAGCCACAGGCGGGGTCATAAACTTCGTCTCCCGGTTCAGGGTCTAAAATTTGTGACATTAAAATAGCTACTTCACGCGGGGTATAGAATTCCCCTGCGCTTTGGCCCTGGCCTTCAGCAAACTTCCTGAGAAGATATTCATAAGCACGGCCCAAAATATCCGGCTCTACATCCTTTAAACCCAGCCGGTATTGTGAAAGCCTTTGAATTAATGACCGGAGTTTATCGTCACTTAACAGGCGCTGTCCGGCAGAGGTTTCGTTAAAATCCTTAACATCAATAACGCCGCTTAGTTTAGGGTTTGCGCGGGCAACTGCGCGTACGGCATCTGTTAGAAACTCGCCCAGGTTGATGGTCTGACGGGCAATATTGGGCCAGCGGGCTTCTTCGGGTATGTAAAAACGAACCAGGCTGTGGTCGGCATCGACATATTTAGCTGTACTGCCAAGCAGTGCTAATTCATCTTCAAAAACATCAGACAGCCTTTTTAAGAAAACCAGAGGTAGGATATAATCCTTGAATTTGGGGGCATCTATTTCACCGCGAATTACGCAAGCTGCATTCCATAACCATGTTTCCAGTGTTCCCAATTCAAGTTTGGAGTTTCTATTGTTCATGAAACCGCCTTAATGGTATTTTGTTGGACATTATAACACCGAAGTGTGACTTGGGTAAGGGTTATGAGGGGAAGTTAGCCAGTAAACTACTTGACAGTCTACATGATAACAAAGATACTGGCAGTAAAATATCGAGAAATTATAGCTACAATAGCCAGGCTTTATTTTTAGTCTGCACGCTTAAATATTAGCTCAAATGTGCAAAAACTTAGGCCGGAAGACGTTTTTAATAACATGACGAATCTTTATCTCGAAACCGTCAAAGCAAAGTCGAGCTTCTCCGAAGAGCGGGAGATAATAAAGAATGGATAATACCGATAGTTCGATGTCTTCAAATACAAAATCGGGTGTAAGCGCGATTTAATGAGGAGCTTTGAATGTAAAGTAATCAGTTAGGCTACAGTAATTGTCGGATTTTTTCTAAGTGAGTTTATATAATACGTTTTATCATTTCCTCTACTCCAGAAACGGCATAGGTGTTGTTAATAACATAAGAGTCACCTAACAAGCTCTCATAATGCTCAACGCAATTTCTGTCCTTATTGACTATAAAGAGGGGTATTGGATTCGCTGGTCTACCGTGTTGAAGAAAGAACCTTATTCCCAAATCAGTAGCTGGTAAGGAGTAACCAATCATATATAAAGCTTCGGCAGCACTTAATGCTGCCGAAGCTTTCAACCAAATAAGTCGTATAGCTTCGTGATTTAAATAATATGATTTTTCGGATGTGGGAGGAACAATTAAAGGGTGTTTATCTTGAGCAGCAGATCGGGACAAAATCTGCGAAGAGGCTGTTTTAGATTCCCAAACCCCAACATTCCCGCGGTATATAACTTCTCCGAAATATTCTGATGCACCAGAATAATACCAATTAATTGAACCATGTAATTTAAACAACATAAACGTCGGTTTCTTCTCAGCACAGGGGTACAGCATATCTCGTTGTATATCCGGAAATGCCACTGGATAAAAACTTGAAAAGGACATTCCTCTTTTAAGGCTTGCACTTTCAATCAATGTATCATAATTCAACGAAATAACAGCACAGCGATTTTCATGCCAATATTTTACTAGCTGGTCTAACCACACAGGCTGGTTTTCGCTTATTGCTTTATCTGTAGCGGCTTGTATTATTTTGCCTAACTCTTCAATAATGGTTAAAAAAAGGGCTTTATTATTTAAATTGTATTGTTCTTTTAACCAGGGTTGGAACTGTGAAAGATAGGTAAGCCATAATTCAATGTTATTTCCAAGATCCAGAAGTGGCGGCGGAAACGTCTCGTTTCCATTGAGTCGTTCTTTCACCTGGAGGCTTAATTCTTCTAAAGTAGGCATCGATGCGTTAATTGCTTTCGAAAAGCCTGCACCTAAGAAAAATACTTCTTTCATTCCATAACTCCGTTAACTAAACAGTAGACTATTCTTTTATCGATATTATGGCATAATATACTGCTTAATATGATCCCTCAACAGGAAAGGTAAATTTCATTATTTAGCACCAGCTTGAAGTTATTGTATAATTTGTATCCTCAAGCTTAAACCCCTTCACAAAACCCATCCTCAAACCGCACGATTAAAAACACTACACACTAACCTCTTCACAAAAGAACTCTTTGATTAAGCTGCATATTGCACAATCTGCGATGGATTGTGCAATATGCAAAATATCTTCTTGTAAAAACTATTTCATCTTCCCAAGAAAGTTGACTAAATTGCCAAAAGCCCAATTGTTCCTATTGTTCTGATTACATACAAGTGAAAGTCGCTCACTCTTCTGGCGCCTAATCTAGAAAAGCCCATTCTTTGATAACGTCTGCCGAAGGAATGCCAACCTTTCTTGTCACGGTTATCCAGATATACTCATTGAGGAGACAAAGAAACGTGGATCCCTGACGTCCTATCTTCCCAGACAACTCAGCGATAGAGAATCCCTTGCTCTGGCACAATCGGTCAACGTGATATGCAATTTGTCTGATTTCTAGAAGGTACTTAAGGTATGACTTAGGCCCTCCATCGAAAGGCCCTTCAGTAAAGTCCTTTCTCATCGCCTCGTCCCATGGCATGATTGCTTCCGGCCTGAGGGCAAACAATATTTTAGAAGCAGCCGTAGGACCTATGTGTAAAATTTGTTCGGTACCCCGATGGATACGTGTCGTCACCACTTCATCTTTTAACATTCCGTAAATTCGGGCAGCACTGCCGATTTCAGATTCCGATAATTCCCAAACAGGTTTCTTCTCAACAATTAGTTGTGACCCGTAATTGCCGAACCAATAAAAAATACTATTGGATATATTCTTATGTTGTTCTTTTGAAAGATGGCGGCACCCCCAATCGTTTAGCCACTGAATGAGGCATTGTCTGTGAAATTCGTTATTCAAATCTATGCGATTGTTGGTAGAGGTGAAGAGTCGTTGAAGGGAGGCATTGAAGGGCATGAGGGAGTTGAACATAACACCCGCTATCGCCAATTTGGATAATGTGATTTTTCCTATGTCCATTATTCCCTCGGAACGACGATAAACCCTTCTTCCGTATCGCCGAATTGCATAGTATTGTTCCTCGTGTACTGTAACGCTGTATACGCGCAGAGCGCTGCGTCGAGGTAATCAACATTGGTCAGTATATGCGTATCGTATCCCAGAGAACGTAATAATTGCCGACGGACGGCATTTTTTGGTCCATCCGGGATATTTCTTCCACAAAGGGACATCACGATGGCATGCGGGAATGTTTCGACGCATACTTTACCAAAAGGATTTTGTCCGTAATAACATTTATAAGATGATTTTTCCAGACATTGATAAAGAAGCTCGCCATTTAGCATCCATCCGTAGAAACTATGGTTTAGTGCCTTTTCCCTAGATGGAGAATAGAAGCATTTGATACCGCTCTTGTTCATTTCTTTTTCAACTAATCTTGAGGTGCCGTTTATACTCCACTTACAGGGCGCATCCACCGCAACAACTTGCGCACCGCTTCTATCAATCCAGTTTACTATTACTGCGGGATCGGAGTGTTTCTGCACTGCAAATTCACTAGAGTGTATTACCACTGCATGAAACCCTTTCTTTATGCCGCCCACGTCTATTCCGGCAACTGCGGTATCTCGTTTAATGTTACTCATTATCTATGCTATACCTTTCATTCAGATATCCCCGCCAATCGGAATCTCCAATTTCCCCCTTTTCAATTTCAAGGATTATTTCCTCAATAAAAATACGGCGCATTTGCGGAACACCTACTAGAAGACCGTTCCAGAATGTAAGGATATCGGAACAATCCGTAATGATTCCTTTGGGTATTTCTTGTAAAGCCTTGTTTTCTCTGAACGACATGAGTACTACTTCAACATTATCAGCGCACCAATTGTTTCTCAGATATGCCGCAACCTCGAATTGCCTCATAATCTGGTAGAGCGGAGTACTAAACGGGCATCCGCGCAAAGGATATCTTTCCAGGTAAATTCCTGCTAGCCTCAGGTGTTCCCAATACCTTCTCGGAATATCATTGCCAGAAACTGAAAGCGGGCATGTATCGCCTGGGTTTGTGTCAGAGCGAACATCTATCTCGTCGCAAACAGCAGTATGTTCCTTCTCCCCATACGTACTGCATGAGCCAAATGAACGCTCAGTATATTTCCATTCGATCAGAGAGATATGAGTCTTTTCATGTTTATCGGTCCAGAACATCGCCACATCGATGCTGGTCCTCTTCTTTCCGCGCTTACCATATGGGGGCTCTCCAAGCCATTTCGTGACCTCAGGGGGGCCGGTATACTCGAATTCGATGTTATCGACCGACTCGAGCTCCGGAAAAAAACGGCCAAGTACTTTCGCTGCGGCATCCAGGTTTAGTTTTAACGGGAAGAGAATATTAAAACATGCGGCCTGAGAACTTTTAAGATTCCTGATTCCTGAATGTATCTCAATATCACTTTCGGAGCAATAGTTAAAAACATCCAGCGCTATAGAATCGCAAATAGACAGGAACTCACAACCGGCTGGAAGGATGTGGGGATAAGCATGAGCAGGGTTGTTGATATCTCGACCGTTAACGAATCCAGGCCAGCGGGCACGTTTCCATTCTACCTGCTGCAGGATAACTTTCTGCTCGAATGAGTTCTGGCGGGCAAACCAGCCGGTATCACCACCCTGTTCCCCGGGCAGGATGTGCTTGACGGTTTTCATGTTGGCAATATGAACCTGTTCCCTTTAGTCTTTTGTGGTATCGTAAACGAGCGAGTGTTCGGACCCTGAAAAAAGCATCCGAAAGCTGTTTCTTCGAGCGCTTTGTTAAGCCGTTCCTTGTTCTGGTCTATCCAGAACTGAGTACAATTGCCCACCAGGAGAATCGGGCGAGGTTCAAATGTGAAATCACTGAGAGAATCCAGTTGTGACAGGTGAGAAGAAAGAAGATTAAGGCGTTTCTTTACCTGGAAAACCCTTTCGTAGTGATAGACCAGCTCCCGGCTGTATTTTAAAGTGAATTCCCGGTATCGCTGCAACTGGAAATCTATTTTATTGTAGTTGGAACTATCTCTGCTCTTCTCATTGAAATACAACCGCTGGTCCCCGATGGTTTTAAGCTCCACTGCAAAGAGTTTCTTTCTGAGTATATCGATCCATACCAAGTCGAAACGTATCCCTTCATTGTGCTGGAACTCCGTATCGATGAAACACCCATTATTCATTCTGAAATCCGCTTGGATTGCTTTCTCCGAAGTAGGAGGATAAAACTTGGCGATTCGTTTCTGGATCGAGCGCAGACTTTCCGAGGAAAAGTTTTCTATGTCCAAGAGTTCCAGGTCGTCGTGTTCCAATCGAAGCGAGCCATTGCGAGATACAATCGGGACATAATTGGCCCGGCTTCTCAACGGAACATACTCGAAGTGGATTTTTCCTTTAAACTCGTTTGTGTAAGCAAGCTCAAGTACCCTGCCCCCATTGTGATAGATATCGAGGTAATTCCCTTTCCTGACCTCGATATACGTCAATTTATCATTGACCAAGTTCCGCCACCA
>ENA-ORXD01001579-ORXD01001579.1-sediment-metagenome-genome-assembly--contig:-NODE-1579-length-18002-cov-3.874533_pt1 | contig 18002 bp, 17 predicted proteins | sample MGYA00237862_ERZ511471 | MGnify/ENA metagenome assembly ERZ511471
ATCAGGCGCGTGTCCAGCTCCACGGCGATCACGCGCGCAGCGCGCCCGGCCAGGACGCGCGTCAGGTTGCCGGTGCCGGGGCCGATCTCCAGCACGGTCGCGCCCGGCTCCAGCCCGGCGATCTCGACGATCTTCTCCAGCGCGTTGGGGTCGTGCAGGAAGTTCTGGCCCAGGCTCTTTTTCGGGGTGATGGCGTGCTGTTCCAGCAGGTGGCGGTCGTTCACGGTTGGGCTAGCCTCCCACGGCGATCACGCGCGGGGTGGGCGGCTGGATGATCGTCTCGCTCTCGACCTCGCGGCTGACCTCGCGCCCGTTTTCGGTGCGCACGCGCACGCGCCGCTCGCGCAGGCCCTCGGCTCCCGCCTCGATCACACGCTGCTCGCCGCGTGGCAGGTCCGGGTCGGGTCGCTCGATCGTCACGAAGGGCACCGGCTCGCGCTCGATAGCGATTGCCTCGCTGACGCGCACCACTTCGATCGTCATCTCCGGCACCAGCGGATCATCCAGGTCGGGGATCGTATAGTCCAGGCCCACCGGCGCGATCCCGATGCTCGCCAGCGCGTCGCTCACCTGGGCGCCGCGCGCGCGAGCGCGTTTGGCGAGAGTGTTGGCGATCATCGTGGCGTCGAAGAAGCCGTCGTCTGGACACCAGCCTGCCCCGAGCACACCCTCCAGGTTGAGGTCCGGGACGACTTCCCGGATCCGATCTTGATCACGCCAGTACTCGGCGCGGTAGCCGGACGCCAGGATGAGATCTACCGACTGAAGAACGTACATCTCGTAGTCTCGATACGGGGCGACGATGAGCGTCCCCGTGTTCTCGAATCCCGTCGAGCCCGGGTCATCTCTCTCCAGGCCGGTGTAGAATTTGAAACCGAAGAGTCTCACGGACCAGAACTCGTGCGCGAGGGAGTCGTCGATAAGGCAGAACGTCGCTGCGGATTTGGCCGTCGTGCCCGAGCCGACGGTGTTCTTCTCGAACACGGTGACTTCCACGCCCGCGTGTTCTGTCAGGAAGTACGCAATAGCTGTGCCGACGATACCGCCGCCGATGATGCCGATGCGCTTGCTCACGGGCTACTCCTCAGTCCTCGTATCGGGGCCGTTCACCGTTGCCTGGTCCGTGACGTCCTTCCTGGCAAGGGATGCCTGCCGGACACCTCGCTTCTGCAGACGGTCAGCGAGGATAGGCAGGAACTCGCGCAGGTCGGCGACCACGCCGTAGTCACTCTGAGAGAAGATGGCAGCATCCGGATCGCTGTTGACGGCGACGATGAGCCGGGCGCCGCGTATGCCGACCATGTGCTGGACAGCGCCCGAGACGCCCAGGGCCAAGCACAGATCCGGGCGGCTCTTCACGCCGGACAGGCCGAGCCACTCGACGAACCAGTCGCGCTCAGACGACAACGGACGCGAGCAAGCCACCTGAGCGCCGAGCGCTGCTGCCGTGGCCTTGGCGGCATCGAGGTCCGCCAGGTCCTTGATGCCCCTGCCGCAGTCGACGAGCAGGCTGGCCGTCTCGATGCCTGCGGAACGTGGCGCCTTCGGCTCGACACGAAGCAGCTTCACCGGGGAGACGTCCTGACGGAGCGGAAGCGGCAGCCATTCCGGCACCTTGCCGGGCGACGGCTCGGCGGCGAAGACGCCATCGGCCACGGTCGCGATCGTGACGCGCGACCGGAACCGGTAGCTCGCGATCCCAGTGCCGCCGAATAGCATGCACGTGGCGAGGATCGATTCTTCGCCGGTAGTGAGTTCGAGATCCAGAGCCCACGGCGCATAGCCGGCTCCGCAGCGTTCTGCAAGACGCGGTCCGACTTCCATGCCGAGCTGGGTGGCGCCCACGAGCACCAGCCTCGTGTCGGCGCCGATCAACTCGAAGAGGCCACCGACACAACCTGCGGCGAGGTCGCCGTGTGCCTCTGGCACCGGGAGTGAAGCCGGACTGCCGGAGCCGTCGTGCGTGTCAGCGCCCTCGCCGATGAGAGGTCGATAGGCCGAGACCGTCCAGCCCATGGTGTGTGCGAGTTGTGTAGCCCTGCTCATGAGTTGCTCGCCGAGGCCGGGCTGCTCGGAGAAGACGATCACCTCGGCCGCCATCAGAGGGTCTCCTCCAGCGCGTGCTCGTCGATCAGCGCGTCGATCAGATGGTCGGCGAGTTCGACGAGCCCCTGACCCTTGAGAGTAGTCTGCTTGCGCGGGACGACGACGCCGCGACGTGATACCTCCGACCACGGCTGAAGCTCGCGCAAGCTCTCCAACGCCAGACCGAGATCGCTCTGGACGTCCGCGACGCTGATGGGTCTCTTCTGGGCCTTCATGGCCTGCAGCAGCGTCACCGCCCGGGGCGTGAACGCCTCCTCGGCGACGGTCAGAATGGCGGGGAGGGAGGTAGTGACCGTCAAGGTGGCGTCGCCGCCATCTCGATCGATCTCGAGCAGCCCATCGGCCGACCGGAAGTCTCGGACGTGCGCGATCAGAGGGAGGCTCAGGCGGTCAGCCAGGCGTGGACCTAGCTGCCATGTGTAGCCATCATCGCTGGCGAAGCCACATATGACCACGTCGTAGGGCTCGAGACTGCGCAGTGCGGCCTCGACGACGCGCACCAGCACCGCGGCGTCTGCATGCCCGTCGAACGGATCACTGACCAGCATCGCGTCGTCGGCCCCCATCGCCATGATCGACTTGAGGCCGTGCTGGGCTTTGGGTGGACCGACGCTGAGGACGGTGACCGAGCCGCCCTGCGCTTCTTTCAGCCGGACGGCCGCCTCGACGACGTTCTTGTCGATGTCGCCGAACCTCTCCGGAACGTTGGTGAGGCGCAGATCACCCGTAGCCTCGTTGACTCTGATCTCCGCCACGTCCAAGGAGTGTTTTGCGAGGGCGACGATCCTCACGCGAGCACCTCACCCGTCTCCCGTGGCGCGATCACTGATGTAGCGGGTCCGCGCTGCACTAATCGATCAGACACGCCATCACGCCCTTCTGCGCGTGCAGACGGTTCTCCGCCTCGTCATAGCAGGGAGTGCCCCAGGCGGGGTCGTCGAGGACCGCGTCGGCGACCTCGTGACCGCGCTCGCAGGGCAGACAGTGCATGTAGAAGCCCGAAGGCTTCAGCAGGCGCATGCGCTTCTCGTCTGCGATCCAGCCACGGTACTTCGCGAAGAGCTTCGCCATCTCGTCGTGTTTCGGCTCGGATGCATGGGGCGGAAGCAAGTCGAGGCAGACGTAGTTCTTCGCGTAGAGCACGTCGGCGCCCTCGCAGGCGTCCTCCATCGAGTCGACGACCGCGTACGAGCCGCCGTTCAGTTCCACGTTGGCCTTGATGGCGGACTCGACCTCGGGGTCGATGCGCATCTCAGGGGGATGGGCGAACATGATGTCGGGGCCGAAGAACGACGCCGCGTACATGAAGTCGTGGTGCGGGGCGACGGGCTTCTTCGTCGAGGGCGAGAAGGCCCAGGAGACGGCGAGCTTGCGCCCGCGCAGGTCGCGCCCCAGGTGCTCCCAGAGGGTCATCGCGTCGGCCATGCCCTGGTTGGGGTGGTACTTGTTGTCCTCCATGTTGATCACGGGGACCTCGGCGTACTTGGCGAACTCCTCGATGATGCGCAGCGACTTCTCGTACTCCCAGTCGACGGCGCCGCCGAGGATGCGGATGGCGATGGCGTCGCCCATACGCGAGAGCACGCGGGCGACGTCGGCGATGCGCTCCGACTGGTAGGCGACGTCTTCGCCCTCCAGTGTGGGCAGGCGGGTCGAGGAGGGTTCGAGGAAGTGGGCATGGCCGCCGAGTTGGAAGATGCCAGCCTCGAAGCTGTTGCGGGTGCGCAGGGAGGGGTTGAAGAACATCATCAAGAGGGTGCGACCGGGCAGCACGTCGCGATGATCGCGGCGCATGGCCGTCTCGGCCTTGAGTCGCAGGCCGACCTCGAGCATCGTCTCGATCTCCTGTCGCGTGAAGTCGCGCAGAGTAATGAAGTCGCGGCCTTTGAGCCCCTCAGTGATCATCGACGTCCTCCAGTCGGCTCTTGTCCCGGCATTGGCCTCCAACCATGCCGCTGACGCGATCGCGGGGCCTCACCTCGGTGCCGGTGTCAGGCGGCAGTCTCGCGTGCGGCGTCGCTGTCAGACCTCGTCAGCGCCAAGATATGTATCCATGACGGCGGTAAGCTTGTCAAGTGATAGGATGTCTTACAACTTGCAATCTGGACCGCAGCCAAGCCAAGATGACGATGTCTGGAGTACGAGGACCCCTGAGACCGTGGTGTATGGCGAACGGTCCCGCGATGGCACAGCCGTGAAAGGACGCACGAATGTCTCTCCCGCTCGTCCGTGTCGACAGGCTTAGCGCCTATCAGGCCGTTCAGGACCAGCTCCTGTCGCTGATCGCTTCCGGGGTACTGGCGGTCGGTGAGCGACTTCCCTCAGAGAAGGAGCTCTCGGCTGCTCTCGGAGTGAGTCGGCCCGTGGTTCGCGAGGCGCTTGGCAGCCTGCGAGCCACCGGTGTCATACGGACCGAGGTGGGTCGCGGCACGTTCGTCGTCTCGGCGACCCCACGGGAGCCTCTGAAGGTCCTGCAGGGCAAGTACTCCGCTCAAGATCTCTACGAGGTGCGTACGGACCTCGAAGTGCACGGTGTCTCGCTCGCAGCGTTGCGCCGCGACCAGCACGACATTGAAGAGCTCGAAGAGATACTCAACAGCATGGCCTCCGTTAGCGAGCCAGAGCTGTGGACGAGCCTTGATGCCAGGTTTCATCTGAGGCTTGCCGAGGCGACCCGCAACCAACTCTATCTCGAGCTGGTCGAGCATCTGCGTCAGAGCATGTCAGAGCTCTCGTTGGCCGTCGCGAAGGTCCACGACCGGATCCCTTCGGCCAACGCAGAGCACAGGAAGATCCTGTCAGCTGTGGCCGATGGGGATGGGCAGGGCGCTGCGCAGGCGATGAGGCATCATCTTGAGAGGGTGGAGGAGGAAGCGCTCGCTCTCTAGCCGACCCGGGCGCCCCACCGGTGTCCGGCCGTTCCGAGATTGATGCCGGCCTTCCGTGCTGCTCCGTCTCAGCGCCGGCGACCGGAGGCGGTGTGGGCTCGAGCCTCGACCGCCGGGATGCCGGCGTCTCCCTCGGCGCTGCGTCCTGACCTCGGGTCAGGCGGCGCCCAGCTCGCAGTCCGTCGTTCGTCGCAGTTGCCGTCCCCTCATATCTTGACACCGGTGCGGAATGGTCGGTATGGTCGCAGTGCTGACTGATTGTCATACAAGCTGGCTGGGGAGCGTGGTGACGATGGCGAGAGTGCCAAAGGCAGTGGTATGGACGGGGTTGATCGTGCTCACGATCGGCCTGACGCTCGTCGGATGTGGCGACGGGTCGTCCTCCGAGACGGAGACGACCGGCGGGGAAGGGCTCGAGCTCATCACCACGACGCCTCCCGGCGCGAGTGAACTCGACAAGGTCACCTGGAATCTGCCGTACGAACCGTCCAGCATCGACTATGCGAAGTCGTTCAACTACGCGGAGAACACCGCCATCGCGAACATGTGCGAGAGCCTCCTCAGGCTCACGCCGGACTTCGAGATCCAGCCGGGGCTCGCCGAGTCCTTCGATAACCCCGACCCGCTCACGTGGGTCTACAAGATCAGGGAGGATGTACGATTCTGGGATGGTCAGCCTCTGACCGCCGAGGACGTCGTCTACAGCCTCCAGCGCAATCTTGACCCCGACGTGGGCTCCTACTTCGGCTTCTACTATGCGAATGTCGAGACAGTCGAGCAGACCGGCGACTTCGAGGTGACGGTGACGTTGAAGAAGCCGGACGTGCTTCTCCATCTGTCGATGTCGACCGCTGCGGGTGCGGTCGTCCAGAAGGCCCATGCCGAGTCCAAGGGTGTTGATTTCGGGACGCCGGAGGGCGGTGTCATGGGGACCGGGCCGTTCAAGCTCGCCGAATGGCGCTCTGGCACGTCGATGACCCTTGAGCGCAATGACGACTACTGGGACAGCTCGCTGATGCCGAAGGTGAAGACGCTCGAGTTGCGGTTCATCGCCGACGAGTCGACTGCCATCAACGCACTTCGCGGCGGCGAGATCGACGGGCAGTATTTCTATACTCCGCCCGCCGGCCTGAACCAGGTCACAGGGTCTGAGACCTGCGATGTGCACTTCGGAGAGTCCCTCGTCTTCTGGTCGATGATCCCGTTGGCCAAGGAAGGGCCCTTCGCCGATCCTCGTGTCCGGCGAGCACTGCTCATGGCGACCGATCGCGAGGCCATCGCCAAGGTGATCTTCCAGGACACGGCGATGCCCGCCCGCGTGCTCTCGCCGCCGAGCTCATGGGGCACCGCTGAGGAAGTCTGGCAGGCGGCGTACGATGCCATCCCCGAGCCTGCCGTGGACATCGAAGGGGCGAAGGCGCTCGTCGTCGAGGCGGGAGCCGAAGGAGCGCAGCTCAAGATCGCGTGTCAGGGCAGCTCGATCGCGCACAGTCAGACCGCGGACATCGTGAAGCAGGCTGCGGAGCAGATCGGTCTCGATCTGGAGATCGAGGTGATCCCGGTCCAGAGGTATGGCAGCCTGTACTGGGACCCGAAGGCCCAGGAGGGCATCGACGCCTTCTTCTCCACGTGGTACTCGAACTTCGCGGACCCCCTCGACAACTACTACCAGATCGGCCCCGGAGGAGTGAGCAACTACAACGGCTACGAGAATGCAGAGGTCACGGAGCAGCTCAGCGCGGCGCTGGCCGAGACCGATGACGTGAAGCGCGCCGAGATCGGCGTGCAGATCCAGGCGACCTTGACCGACGACGTCGTGTGGTTCCCGCTCGTCTACCAGTCGAACATCCTGGTGATGAACAACCGCATGAGCGGTGCAGTCGCGTCGTTCCCGTACCTGTACTATCCGTGGGCGGCCTCCATCGGCGGAGTGGAGTGAGCGAGGTGCGGTACTCTGGGGCGGTGGCGGTGGGCGGTGTGGAATGAACAGCGATCGATGCGGAGAGCCGATGGACTACGCCGAGTTCCTGCGGCGTGTACCCAAGGCTGAGCTTCACATCCATCTGGAGAGCACGATGCGCGGGGAGACCGCCTGGGAGCTCGCCCAGAAGCATGGTGTGGCGCTCGGGTCGCAGGACCCGGCTCACCTCTACGACTGGCTCGAGACGCTCGAGGCGGGTCCGGAGTCGTTCGCGTACGACTCGGCCAACTTGGTGGAGTTCCTCGAGAAGATGTCGCCGTTCCTGCACATCACGTACGACCGCGATGAGTTCGCACGGATCGTCTACGAGACCTTGGAAGACGAGAAGCGGCGCGGGAACCTGCGCTACCGGGAGATGTACTTCAGCCCTCTCGACCACCTCGTCGACGGGGTCTCCTACGCGACCATGGTCGACGGCCTGATAGACGGTGTGCGTGCGGCCGAGCAGGACCTGGGCGTCAGCTGTCGACTTGTGGCGTGCATCAATCGCCTGTACGGGCCCGACGCCGCGCGCGACCTGGTCGAGCTGATGCTCGACCACCCGCGCGATGAGGTCATCGGCATCGGCCTCGACGCACTTACGACGGATGGGCGCGAGGCGCCTGAGCGATACGTCGAGGTCTTTGCCATGGCCGGTCGCGGCGGGCTGCATCGCACGGCGCACGTCGCCGAGAACAGCGACGAGACCGCCGGCAACATCGCCACGGCACTCGATGTCCTCGGTTGCGAGAGGATCGACCATGGCTACCAGATCGTGCGGGACCCCGAGATGCTGCGTCGCTGTGTCGAGGAGGGCGTGTACTTCTGCTGCAGCACCAGCGCCACGCTGGCCTCACTGACGCGCGAGCGTGGGTGGGGCGACTTCGCGGCGAACCCCATTCGGGCGATGATCGACGCCGGTCTCCGTGTGACGCTGTCGAGCGACAGTACGTGTTTCCCGGGGTCGGATCTCGGCACTGAGTACAGCCGCGGCCTCATAGGCCTGGCCAAGGGGCCGGATGTCGCTCGCGAGATCGTCCTCAACGGTGTCGATGCCGCATGGCTGGCCGACGATGAGCGGGCGGCCATGCGGCATCAGTTCGAGAGCGAGATCGACGAGCTCGAGCCTCTACTCGATCGATCGACTGTGCAGACTTGACTGGGTCATGAGCGTAGGCGGATTCCTCGCCCGGCGGTTCGTAGGGTTCGTGGTGACCCTCTTGATCGCCTCCTTCGCGGTGTTCAGTCTCATGTACATCGCACCGGGGGATCCGCTCTCCTTCGTGCTCGGTACGCGGTCGGTCTCGCCAGAGAGAGTGGCGGCGGCAAAGGCTCGCTACAATCTCGACGACCCGTTCCTGGTTCGCTACTGGGACTGGCTCACGGGCGTGCTTCACGGCGATTTCGGCCGCTCCATCGTCCTGAATCAGGAGGTCTCCGACCTGATCTCGGTGCGCCTGCAGACAACGGCCCTTCTTGTCGGGTACGCAACAGTATTGTTCCTTCTGGTCGGAGTCGCGCTGGGGGCAGCGGCGGCGAGGCGGCCGGGCCCGATCGACAGCACGCTGACCGTCTTCGCCACGTTTGCCATTGCGATGCCGACCTTCGTGCTGGGCACGGTCCTCATCACGTTCTTCGCGGTCGAGCTTGGCTGGTTCCCTGTTTATGGCGCGGGTGTGGGGATCGTTGGTCGCCTCAATCACCTCACGCTGCCGGCCGTCACGCTCGCGTTCGCCAGTGCCGGATACCTTGCGCGCATCACGCGCAGCGCGCTGCGCGACGAACTGGGTCGAGAACACGTCGAGACTGCGCGGAGCCGCGGACTGTCTGAGAGGTCGGTCTTTCGCCGGCACGTTCTGCGGAACGCTCTGATACCCATTGTCACCGTCACCGGCCTTACGATCGGTGCGCTGATCGCCGGCGCCGTGATCGTCGAGACCATCTTCGCCCTCGACGGTCTCGGATCGTTGCTCGTCGAGGCTATCCTCAAGAAGGACTACCCCATCGTCCAGTCGATCGTGCTCATCCTCGTGATCGTCTTCATGGTGATCAACTTCTTGACGGACGTCATCTACACGCTCATCGATCCTCGTCTTGATCTGGGCGCGGACCCCAATGCGTGATGGCTAGCACGATCGCCGCCGCACCTGTGAGAAGCGCTGGGCCCTCTCTACGGGTCAGGCTCTACGCGACCTTGGGGGTGTCGGGCCTGATCTCCCTCGTCGTGATCGTGATCATCGCCTCTGCTGCCGCGTTCGCTCCATGGGTGGCTCCGTACGACCCCCAGACGACCGATCTCACGAGCGTGTTTGCGTCACCGTCACCGAGCCACCCGCTCGGTACTGACGCTCTCGGACGCGACCTTCTGTCCCGGCTCATCTGGGGAGGGCGCACCACGTTCATCGGCCCGCTGCTCGTGATCATCGTGTCGACCATCATCGGTTCGGCCCTCGGGATCACGTCCGCGTGGGTCGGAGGCCACGTCGACAACGTCATCGCCCGCTTCCTTGATGTGATGTTCGCGCTCCCCGGGATCGTGTTCGCGCTCGTTGCCGTCGCCATCTATGGAGCCGGCCTGACAGCTGCAGTCATCGGTCTCTCGATCTCGTACATTCCGTACGTCGCTCGCGTCGTCCGGGGCGCCGCTCTTCGCGAACGCAAGCTTCCGTACGTCGCTGCATGTTCGGTCCAGGGCTTCTCGGCACTACGGATCTGTGTGCGGCACCTGTTGCCGAACCTGCGGACCATCATCACCGCGCAGGCGGTGGCTTCACTTGGTTTCGCCGTCGTGGAGCTGGCCGGCATCTCGTTCCTGGGACTGGGTGTGCAGCCACCGACACCGGATTGGGGCGTGTCTGTCGCTACGGGGCTCCAAGCGGCGCTCCAGGGCTATCCTGCAGAAGCACTGTACGCCGGCACTCTCATTGTCGTCGTCGTGGTCGCCTTCAACGTGCTCGGAGATCGTCTCGCGGCCACGGCCGAGTCGGCGAAGCGATGACTCTCCTCGACGTTCACGATCTGTGTCTCGAGATCAGGAACCGGGTGCGGACCCGAAGGATCATCGATCACGTATCCTTCTCCGTCGCCAAGGGCGAGGCGCTGGGGCTTGTCGGCGAATCAGGCTGCGGGAAGTCGATGACGGCTCGCTCTCTCATGGGGCTTCTGCCGCCTGGGGCCAAGCTCGAAGGCGAAGTCGTCTTCGAAGGTAGCGACATCGTCCGCATGAGTCAGCCTGAGTTGCGCGCCTATCGTGCGACCAAGGTGGCGATGATCTTCCAGGACCCAAGGGCACACACCAACCCGGTGCGCAGCATCGGCGACTTCCTCACCGAAGCGCAGTGTGAGGTGGGCGGAGTCAAACGCAGCGTTGCGCGCCGCCGGGCTATCGCGCTGCTCGACTCCGTCGGCATCCCCGACGGCGAACGTCGGCTCTCTCAGTATCCCCACCAGCTCTCGGGCGGGCTGCTACAGCGGGTCATGATCGCGAGTGCCCTGGCCTCTGACCCCGCGCTACTCCTGGCCGACGAGCCGACCACTGCGCTCGATGTGACGACGCAGGCCGAAGTCATGGCCATCCTCGGGAGGCTCCGGCGCGAACACGAGGTCGCGCTGCTGTTCATCACGCACAACCTGGAGCTCGCAGCAGCGACCTGCGACCGCACGGCAGTCATGTACGCGGGGCGCATCGTCGAGGTCCAGAAGTCGAGTGCGCTCCACGACAGGCCCCTGCATCCCTACACGTCGGGACTCCTGTGCTCGCGGCCCAGCATCGAGCATACGGAGCGCCGACTCATGGTCATTCCGGGACGCCCCGTGGCCGCCTACGATGCGGACGACGGCTGTGCGTTCGCTCCTCGCTGTGCCTACGCGGAGCCCCGTTGCCGTATGGAGCGGCCGCGTGACGAGACCTTCGACAAGGCCGCCGTCGCGTGTCATCGCGCCGCCGAACTACAGGGCTCTCTCCCAACGGGCTATGTGGAGGCCGTGTCGTGAGCGCTACGAGCATCGTCGAAGCCGTCGGTCTCCGGAAGGTGTTCAAGGGCGCCAAGGGACGGGAGGACATCGTCGCCGTCGCGGACGTGTCGTTCACCATCGCTGAGGGTGAGTCGTTGGCGATCGTGGGGGAGTCGGGATCAGGGAAGACGACGGTGGCCTGGATGCTCATCGGGCTTGAGCGCCCTACCGCGGGGAAGATCCGTATCTGCGGCCGCGAGTACGTGGGAGGACGCCTCAGCACCGCTGAGCGTCGCAGGCGGGGCCGTGAGCTGCAGATCGTGTTCCAGGATCCCTACACCTCGCTCGACCCTCAGCAGCGTGTGGGCGCCTGTCTGAGTGAGGTCGTCCGTCAGCACTTCGGCAGTGACCGCAAGACCTGTGAGGCGCGTGTCGAGGAGCTCCTCGACCAGGTCGGCCTCGAGTCTGACCACGGTCGCGTCCGTCCGCGGGACCTCTCGGGGGGGCAGCGCCAGCGGGTCGCGATCGCTCGGGCGCTGGCCGCCGGTCCGCGCGTGCTCATTCTCGATGAGGCTGTCGCGGCGCTGGACGTGTCGGTGCAGGCGCAGGTGCTCAACCTTCTGGCCGACATTCGCGACGCAACCGGGATCTCGTACATCTTCATCTCGCACGACCTCGCGGTGGTACGACAGGTGAGCAATCGAGCGCTGGTCATGCACCGCGGGTCTGTGGTCGAAGCCGGCCCTACGGCCGAGATACTCGATCACCCGAGTCACGAGTACACCTGCCGGCTGCGCGCGGCAGTGCCGCGGCGCGGATGGGCGCCGGAGGAGCCGGAAGCCTGCGTCGCTGGATCTGCCGCCCCGTGAGCACGCGCCAGTCTCGAGTGGCGCGGATCACACCTGGGACCGACCGACTGTCGCATGCCTGACTTCGACCTCATCATTCGCGCCGGTACGGTGTTGACGCCCGACGCTCTCGCCGTGGCGGACGTTGGTGTCTGCGACGGCGAGATCGCGGCAGTGGGCCCCGACCTTCACGGCACTGCTCGAGAAGAGCTCGATGCGACGGGGCTCCACGTCCTGCCCGGAGGGATCGACGCCCACATGCACGCCGACGAGCCGGGGAGGGTCTCGTGGGAGGGGTTCCATTCCGCATCGACGGCCTTGGCCGTGGGCGGCATGTGCAGCTTCTTCGACATGCCGTTGAACTCGCTGCCACCGACTGTCACGGCTGGCGCGTTCGACCTGAAGTTGCGGGCTGCGTTGGAGCACTCGCGTCTCGATTTCGCCCTGTGGGGCGGATTGGTCCCCGGAAGCGTCGGTCACATCGAGGATCTGCACCGCAGGGGCGCCATCGGTTTCAAGGCCTTCATGTGCGACACCGGTCAGCCGGAGTACCCTGGGGTCGACCTTCTGACGCTGCGCGAAGGTATGAAGCGGTGTGCGGAACTCGGCGCGATCGTGGTCGTGCACGCGGAGGATCAGGGCATCACGAAGTCCCTCACTGAACAGGCCCGGGCCGAGCGTCGTCTCGGCGTACGAGACTACGTTGAGTCGCGGCCAGCCATCGCCGAGTGTGCGGCGATCGCCCAGGCGATCGAGGTCGCGATTGACACAGGCTGCTCTCTCCACATCGCGCACGTTAGCACCACGCGCGGAGTCGAGATGGTGCGTGAGGCCCAGAGTCAGGCGGTCGATGTCAGTGCGGAGACCGCCCCGCACTACCTCGTGCTTGTCGACGAGGACATGGTGCGTATGGGTGCACTCGCCAAATGCTCGCCCCCGATGCGGAGTGCGGATGATCGGAAGGGCTTGTGGGAGTTCGTCGCCACCGACCCTCGGGCTATCGTGGCGTCTGACCACTCGCCAAGTCCCTGGGCTGACAAGATGGGCGACGACTTCTTCATGATTTGGGGTGGGATCTCGGCCGGCCAGAGCACCGTCGCCGTCCTACTGAACGGTTGCGTTGAAGGGAAGGCGGGCCTTCGTGAGGCCATCAGCGCGGTGACCTGCAATGTGGCTGATCGCTTCGGGCTTCCAAGCAAAGGTGCGATCACACCGGGAAGGGACGCGGATCTGATTGTGGTGGACCTTGGCGAACAATGGTTCCTCACGAGCGAGGAGCTCTGCTACCGCCACCGCCACAGTGCGCTGACTGGGTCCCCCATGTGTGGTCGCGTGAAGCGGACGCTCTCTCGCGGCCGAACCATTGTCGCTGACGGCCAGCCTGTCGGCGAGACCCGGGGCCGACTGATGGTCCCGGCGGAGCGCTACAGCTCAGCGTGACGCTGATCGTCAGCGCGGACCGGAAATGCCTGGCGGACGGGGTTCGCGACGGCTCAGAGATTTCCGAGGCGATGACGGCCGTGGCGTTCATAAACGGAGGGGAGACACATGTTCATCGATTTGATGCGTGCCAGACGGAGTGTCCGCGCCTTCGAGGTGCGTCCGGTCGAGAGCGACAAGGTCGACATCTTGGTTGAGGCAGCGCTTCGTTCGCCGTCTGCCTGCAACAGGACTCCGTGGGAGTTCGTCGTCGTCACCGATACGGACAAGCTCCGCGCACTGTCCGAAGCGAAGAGCACCGGCTCGTCCTTCCTTATGACGGCTCCGCTCGCCATCGTCGTGTGCGCTCACCCAGACAAGTCGGACGTGTGGGTCGAGGACTCGTCCATCGCGTCGATGGTCCTGCACCTCGCAGCGACTGACTTGGGTCTCGGGAGCTGCTGGATCCAGATCCGAATGCGTGCGCACGACGCCGAGCGGTCGGCACAGGATTACGTGGCCGGGGTGCTTGGTCTCAGCGCTGATGTGACTGTTGAGTCCATCATCGCCATCGGCTACCCCGCCGAGAACAAGCCGGGTCACGACCGGGCCGCACTGCCTTACGACAAGGTCAGTTACAACGCGCGCGGAGGCAAGCACTAGGCGTCGGCACCGCCCCGGATGGACGGCCCTCCGGATGTCGAATTCTGACCGTCCGGGCTTCGTCCTCAGCGCGTGTCGTGGCAGCGCGTGTCCAAGGGTGGCCGGCATCGACGGCTTCGAGGAAAGGACTTGAGAATGGAGACAACACTCACGGCATCCGATCGCGGTGTCGTCACCACGTCGTATGCGCTCATCACTCCGGCGAACTTCGTCGACAACAGGCTGCCGCACCTGGATAGCGTGGTTGCTCGGCCGCTTGCGACCCCGCGATTCACTACCGCGCTCTTCGGCCAGTACCTCCTCGACTTCGAAGCGTCTGGGAGGAGTCTGCGTCCGCTCGGGCGGGACTTCGAGAACTTCCTCTATATCGTCGATGGCGAAGTCTCCGTCGTGACGGCCGGCGACGAGCAGGCGCTGGTCACCGGGTGCTTCTGTTTCGTGCCGGCCGGGGCGGGCTTCGAGATCCGGGGGACTGGGTCCGGTTCCGCCAGGGTCCTGTGGACGAAGCGACATTACGAGCAGGTGGAGGGGCTTGCCGCGCCGGCCCAGATCACAGGGCACGTGTCAGAGGTCGCTCCGATCGAGCCCGGGCCTCCGGCCTCCTACACCTACCGAGAGTTGCTGCCCTCCGCCGATCCCTCCTTCGACATGGCGATGAATGTGCTGACGGCCCCTCCAGGCGGGTCGATCGGCATGGTCGAGATGCACCATCAGGAGCATGGCTTGCTGATGCTCGAGGGACAGGGGGTCTACTACTTGGCCGGCGATCACCATGAGGTCTTCGAGGGCGACTACATCTACATGGCCCCGTATTGCCCACAGTCCTTCCGGGCCACGGGTCCACGAGGCGGCACATACCTTCTCTACAAGGACGTGAACCGGGACGGCTTCTGATTCGCGCAGCGCCGGTACGACGAGACCGTGGTAGGCCGCAGCGCAGGTGATGCCGAGGTCTTGAGCAGTGCGTAGGACGTGCAATCGGAGGAACTCGAACAGCGAGGGGCGACACCATGAATCTGAGTGAAGTGAAGACTGCTGTGAAGGACTTCGTGGCCGAGGTGGGTCTCGAGGGTCGCAGCCTGTACTCCATCAATGACATGTCCGCCGCGCAGATTCGCAGCCTCTTGGAGCTTGGTCGGCTGCTGGAGCCGTGGCAAAGGTCACGCTTGGATCTGCTGCCAGGATGCGTGCTGCTGACTCTATTCTTCCAGCCGAGCACTCGGACGAGGCTGAGCTTCGAGACGGCGATGATGCGGCTCGGAGGGTCCGTGTTGAGCGAAGCAAGCCCCTTGGTCACGTCCTCGGCAGCGAAGGAGGAGAGTCTCTCCGACATGCTTCGGGTCGTCTCCAAGTACGCGGACGTGACGGTGCTGCGCCATTTCGATGCGGATGAATGCAGGTCCGCCGCACCCGACTCGGAGTGCCCCGTGATCAACGCCGGTTGGGGTCACTGGGAGCATCCTACGCAGGCCCTGCTGGATCTGTTCACCCTCTATCGCACGTTCGGACGCATAGAAGGCCTGAAGGTCTGCGTCGCCAGCCCGGATCTCGTGGAGGCCAGGACGGGGCACTCAATGGCGCAGGGGCTGGTCCGTCTGGGAGCGGATGTCACTCTCGCAAGTCAGCGCGCTCGGCGCACGCCAGAACCCGTCATGCAGGAGATCGCAGCATCGGGCGGCAGGGTGAAGGAAGAGCTCGATCTCTCCCGTTCCGGTTTTCGCGAGCTCATCAGCGGCATGGACGTGGTCTACCTGCCCGGCTGCAGTGCCCCCAAGGGGCTGGAGGCCGAAGCCTTCAAGAAGTCGATGGACGACTACTACGTCCCCTACGAGACCCTTGCGAAGGTGCGGGAGGCCGAAGACCGCACGATCTACGTTACGCACACCCTTCCTCGCAGGCCGGGGGAGATGGACCCGCGCATCGACGCGAGCCCGCACCAGCTCTACTTCGAAGCTGTCGCGTCGGGTGTCATCATCAGGATGGCGTTGCTCGTGGCTGTATTGGGAGGACGGTTGGCTTAGGCCCCCGTTCCTGTGCTCGAGCCTATCCCCGAGCCCACACCCTTGAATCAATACCCCGCGTGCTTCAATCGGGACCCAGCTACGGGGGCTGGATGACGATGGGCCTAGCCACACAGCTACGTCTCCGCCTACTGTTATAGTCTGTCTAAGCTAAGAGCAGTCGAGACTGGGGGCGACTGCCTGACCTCCACGGAGCGAACGCTCTGCAATCCGCAGGTCCGTTGCGGGCACGTTCACGGATGTCCGCACAACCTGAATCGCTAGGTACGGAGACACGCACACAAACGGAGGGGGGCCAGATGCGCAAGGTTGGGGCGTTCTTCGGCGGAGTTCTCATCATCGACGGGATAGTAATTCTCCTCATGGCTTCTCGTGACGCCGGTATGTCAGGGGGAGCCGGATTGGGGGGAGGGGTCATGCTGCTCATCGGCATCGCCCTCGCCCTGCTGTCGCTAGGCAGGCTCGTGAAGGATCGGGACCAGTCGTGGGTCTCGTGGGCTGTTGGTCTCATAGCCGGCGTCCTCTTCGCAGCGTTCTACGCGTTCGGTCTGGTCGCGGCTCTCCTGTTTGCCTTCCTGCCGGGGGGACGCACACCCCGCAGGACGGTGACCACCTTCGGCGCAAAGCAGTTCGAACAGCCGCAGGCGAAGACTCACTACGACGCGAGCGGCAAGCGTGTGGGTACCACCCTTGAGGACGGCAAGCACTACAGCGCGACCGGCGACTACATGGGACGGACGCTCGACGACGGCACCGAGTACGACGCGAGCGGCAAGCGAGTCGGCACGACGCTCGATGGCTGAGTGTCGCAACAGTCACTGCTGGCGCAAGCTGCTCACCAGCGCATCAACCTGACGCGTAAGCGCGTTGCGGTCGTAGGCTTCAGCCCCGCGCGCTGGGCATGCGCACGACGTCGGCGGGAGAGGCGCTGCAGTGGACGTTGAAATCATCATTGAGTGGGACTATGCGCCACCCGAGTGCCTGGAGCAGCGCGTCGATCTCTCGACAGCACACTACCTCCTGACAATCGAAGCGGGCAGGGCGACGGCGCGTCTGGATCCTGCGTTCGTCAGCACCAGCCCCGACATCAATGCTGTGCTGGAGAGAGAGATTCGCAGCAGATTGCGTGCGGCTCAGCTGTTCACGTATGCACCGTTCGAGCTCTCGCGTCCCGTCGTGACCCACGTGTGGGCTGATGGGACGAGACGGTGCCATCTGGACGCAGATGGCGGCGCCTTTCTGCTTGCGGGGGGCAGCGCGGACATTCGAGTGCTTGATTCGAGCGGCCGCGTTCTTCGCGACACGAAGCAGGAGCGCATCGCTGATAAGGCCGCGCTGGGAGCGCTGATAGTCAAGCATGACTCAGATTCCACGCTGGGAGCCTTGGTCCGAAGCTTCGACGCGGCCATGCGAGACCGGGATGACGAACTCGTCCACCTTTATGAGATACGAGATGCACTAGTGGCACACTTCTCAGGTGAGCGCGCTGCGCGCCGAGCCGTCGGGGTGAGTGCCGGGGACTGGTCGCGCCTGGGGTGGCTCTGCAACGACGAACCATTGCGCCAAGGCCGACATCGGGGGCGAAAGGTCTCGGCCAGCCGCGACGCGACCATCTCCGAGTTAGGCGATGCCCGGTCAATCGCAGTATCAATGATTAGAGGCTACATTGAGCATCTGGAGCGCGGTGTGACGTGACCGCTCACCAGCGCATCGGCGTGATGCGCACCCACGCTGCGGTTGTAGGCTCACCTCGCGGCGCGCCCGGGTCGTGCGCACTGCGCTAGGTGGGGCATGAGATGGACAGCGCGAGCCCGATTCGGACGGAGGTCTGGGCGAAGCTCCTCTTGTCACGGCAGGACACGGCCGCTGTGCGTTCGTTCTTCGCCGCGGAATTCGGGATTCCGACGCGCCGACTGGTTCGCAAGCCGCACTTGACGCTGTATCACTGTCGTCGACCCATGCCGGGCCTGCAGGAGTGCTGTGAACCCGTGCAACTTGTGGTTCCTTCAGCTGATACGCACTTCATGGTCATGTGTCCGGGTGGCGAAAACCCCCGCCCGGACATCCCTGCGTTCCGCAGCTGATCACCCCTCTGGCCCACGTCTGAACGCAAAAGCCCTGCTCAGAGGGTTTTGGCCTGGTC
>ENA-ORXD01001580-ORXD01001580.1-sediment-metagenome-genome-assembly--contig:-NODE-1580-length-17993-cov-3.101474_pt1 | contig 17993 bp, 21 predicted proteins | sample MGYA00237862_ERZ511471 | MGnify/ENA metagenome assembly ERZ511471
TATATTGAATCCTGTTTTCTGGGGAAATTGAAGTCGAGCACACCATAAAACTGCCGTATGCATTTGTTTTATAAGAGAAATATTCATATTACTTAAATTTTAACCGGACAGTAGTGTAAAAATATAAATAATGTGGGAGGATTTAATGAAAACAAAAATAACTGAGATGTGTGGAATTAGGTACCCAATTCTCCTTTCAGGCATGAGTTGGATCAGTGTGCCGAAACTGGTGGCGGCCGTTTCCAATGCAGGAGGCTTGGGCATGTTGGCGACAGGCGCATTGTCACCCGAGCAGACAAAAAAAGCGCTGCAGGAAATCAGATCCTTGACGGACAAGCCATTTGGCGCCAATGCAACTTTGTTGTTGAAAAACGGCATGGAGAACGCGGACCTTCTGTTAAAGGAAGAAATTCCGGTGATAAATTTTTCTTTAGGCAAGGGCGACTGGATTGTCAAACGTGCCCATGAATATGGCGGCAAGGTATTGGCCACGGTTGTCAATGTCCGTCATGCAAAACGTGCTCAGGATTACGGTGTAGATGCCGTTATTGCCACTGGTCATGAGGCTGCTGCCCATGGTGATGATGCGACAACTTTTGTGCTGATACCTCGCCTGGCTGAAGTTCTTGATATTCCCATTGTTGCTGCGGGAGGCATCGGAACCGGTCGCGGCTTGGCTGCCGCCTTGGCTCTTGGCGCCAGTGGGATCGCCATGGGGACCCGCTTCATGACGACGAAGGAAAGCCCCCTGCACGCCAATTACAAAAAACTATCCATCGAAAAGGATATCAACGACACGATTTTTTCTGACCGCTTTGATGGTTTGCTGGCGCGTATGATGAAAACACCGGCAGCGGAGAGGGAAGCCCGGGAAACGGTCAACCTTTGGAAAGTATTTAAAAATTCCCGCTTAATTGCCGAGGAATTGCAGCAGCCCTATTTAAAGCTGGTGTTGATGGTTTTGGGATCGGGGATTTCGAATGCCCGACAACTTTTCTATATGGCCAAAGGATTCAAATCTCTTATGGAAGCTACGAAAAACGGTGATCTGGAGAAGGGCATTCTTCCTGTGGGCCAGATTCAGGGCCTTATTCATGATGAGCCATCCGTGGCCGAGGCCGTCGAGAACATTGTTGCGGAAGCAAAAAAAGTACAGTTGGAGCTTTCCAGCCAGTTTTCAGCATAAGTCAGGGTCGGTTTGCTGACGGACATAAATTAATGTCAATAGCTGCAATTTAATGAGGGTATGGTCTATATATCGGCTTTGGTTTTTGTCTTGGCCAAAAAAACTTCCTATTCCCTTCAAAATTTTTTTACCAGCTCATTCGATATTTATCGGTGAATATATTCTTTTGGAAACAGTTTATTGCCTGTCGATGACTATATAAAGAGATTTTAGACGGCGCTGAAGATTTTCAATCGTTATGCTGTGAAACATAAAAACTTATAGAAGAGGAATTTATGATGAATTCATCATAAATCACGCACAGGGCATTTTTAGGCTTAACACTTTAAAAAATGGACCTCATTTGTAAAATTTTATGAATAACTTTTTTGACCCTTCTATGCTTGTTGTGCATAAATCATGTTAATTCAGGATATATCCTAGTTTCGAGAGCTGTGCTGCAGCACAGCTCTCGATCTTTTTTACAAGGCCAGCTGGATAGGACGGAGTGACCCGAACCTTCCAGATTTGATTCCGGATTCTGAAAATAAGCTATTATGGTTGTGGAAAAGTTAAAATAATTTGTTTCTAATTTACTTATTCAATGTGCTTAAGTATTTAATGACGGCATCTTTCTGATCGGCAGGGACATTAGCCCCCTTCTTAATCATCCGGTCAACGGTAGTCTCCCAGCCGGCAATATCTTTTTTGGCGCTGGTTACTTTCTTCAACCCGTGGCATTTGGTGCAGGCGTTTTCCACAATAGCTTTACCGGCGGGCTGGGCGAAAGCAAAAGATGCTGCCAGGAGCAGCGAAAAAATACAGCTGATCAATCCCCAAAAATACTTTCTCATATCTGCCTCCTTCTCCTTAGTTTTTTAGAATTTGCTCAAAAACCGGTGCCTGGAAACCGGGAATAACTTGTCCTTTCACATAAAAAATCGGTGCGGCACGGATGCCGATTTGAGCGGCCTGCTTTTTATAGAACTTGATTGTTTCTTCAACTTTTTTGTCATTGCAGACGTTCAATTTGGTATTGTTATCCAGTGCCCCGCTCATGGCATCGTGGTAGGCTTTAATTGTATCAGAAGAGCATAAGATATGCCTGATCTTTTTTTCCGAGTCTTGCGACAGGGGGTAAAAGAAAGCATAAATTGTAACATCTTTACGGCGGGAAAAAAATTTATAGGATTCGCGGCAGTGGAAGCAGTCCGGATCAATGATTTCGACAATGATATTTTTTCCGTTGCCGATTTTCAATGCATTTTCCAAAGGCAGCTTCGCCATCTTGGGGGCCAGTTTTTTGAGCAGGCTTTCCTGGGTCAGGCTGATTCCTTCCCTGGTAACAATATTGCCGTAAATTAATAGGTTTGCTTCCGGAGCATAATAAAAAAGCTGGTTACCGGTATACACTTCATAAACTCCTTTGATTGGAGTCGGGGTAAAGCTTTCCATGTTTTTATCGGGGTAATTTTTTTTAAAAATTTCTTCCGGCGTAGAAGTATCAGCGGCCAAACAGACAGGAAAGAGGGCAGGTAAAAATGACAGAAGCATAGGTAAACGTCTCACGAAAATCCTCCTACTGAAAAGTAGGTTGATTATAGGCTTTAACTTGCTGATCTGTCAAGGTGAACAACACGATCAGAGAATGATGTCTGGTGCAAAATAACACCTCGTTGCCTTGATCTTAAACTTCAGCAATGATTCTCAAATATTAAAATGGATGAACCAGAACATGACATTTGCCGGGAGTATTTCAGATGGAGCAGCAAATCAAACAGAGGGCAGAACACATTTACATTACTCTCGCCCGGGGCTTTGAATTATAAAACCAACTACTTTCACAGCTGGCAGAATATGCTGATAGTCTAAATGCGGGCAGACCTTGTGCCTTTGCGTTTCTTTGCGTTATAAAGCATGGCGTCTGCTTCTTTCAAAAGAGCGCTGGGGTCATTCATCCCCTCTTCTAAGCAGGATAAGCCATAACTTAAAGAGACCGTAATCGGGATGTCTTCGTAATACAGGGGATGATGAATAAAAAATGATTGCAGACGGTTGGCCAGCTCGGAGGCTGTACTGAGGATCGTGCCGGGAAGAACCAAAATGAACTCGTCGCCTGCAAAGCGAGCCACAACGTCACTTCCCCGTGTCATACGCAACAAATTGCCGGCTACATATTTCAGGACATGATCGCCTGCTTTATGGCCATACCGGTCGTTGACCATTTTGAAATCATCGATATCGAAGAAGGCTATCGTCAGCGGCGTTTTATAACGCAACGCCCGATCAAGTTCTCTCTTGAGTATCTGTTCCAAGACCCGGCGGTTAATTAATTCCGTCAGCGGATCTCTGGAGGCTAAAATGTTCAGTTTCTCATGGGCCATGACATTGGACAGGCAAATGGAAACAATCGTCGCCAGCTGTTTGAGTAATGTTGTATCCATTTCTGGTCGGTAGCGGGTTTTGGAATGGTCGCCATGATTGAGGCTTCCGATTATTTCGCCGTCAAGAGTCAGGGGGGCGATGGCAAGAGATCTTATCCGATTTTGATACTGACCGGGCAGCAATAATTGGAAAGTACTCAAATTACTATTCACCAGGATGGGGTTTGTCGAATTGCTGATCAGCTTTAGAAAAATCTCTGAGCTGATAAGGTTCGTCCGCTCCTGCAGAATCTTTGCCGGCACTGTTTCCCGGATCATATGGGCCAGATCACTGCTGCTGATCAATGAGATCCAGACATATGGAATATCCCGCTTTTGCTGGATCTCCATCAATAATTTTTGCAGAAAGTCTTTAAAGTTCAGGATAGATAAAATGCTTGTTTCGATCTCAAAAAAATTCTGGGCGATCTCCTGGTTTTTTTTAATTGTGGCAATGAGCTGTTCGATGTCTTTCATGCCTGTCATCTTTCCATGTAAAGCTGTGGAAAATTACAATATTTCTTTGATTAAAACAACCTTATTTAAAAAACCAGGCAACAGAATTTTAATCTCTATAAGTCAAATTTCCTGTCGCTTGCGGTACTGGTATCCCTCAATTTATAAAGGGGCGGGAAAGATTTTGAAAATATGAGGAAATCCTCCCAGACCCTCCTTTGGCAAAGGAGGGAATTTCTCGTTATAACGAAAATCCAACATTTCCCTCTATAATAGGGGTTAGGGAAAATAAATTTGTTTTGATACCCCTGCTCTGGGGAAGGGGTTACACACACATTTTATTTGCGGTACTTTGATGCTTGCCCAAAAGGCAGGAAAGTTCTATTATAAAATCAAATAATTTTTTAACGTCAGCCCTGATTTATTTAAAATCATTGGCAAACATAAACTTAAGGGGGGTGGCCTTTGACCGGAACTATCGTCAATACCTGTGCTGTTATCGCCGGAGGGTTCATCGGCCTTGTCGCCGGCCGGCATATTTCCGAGCGGATCAAAACTATTTTGATGCAGGCCCTGGGGCTTTCAACCCTGCTCATCGGTCTGCAGATGGCCCTTTCGGGCGGAAAAGTTATTCCCATTGTAGGCAGCCTGCTTTTGGGAGCCATGACCGGAGAGCTGCTGAAGATCGAGGACGGTCTGGAGCAGATCGGAGTTTGGTTGAAGAAAAGATTTCGTTCTGGTTCTTCCACTTTCGTGGAGGGATTCGTCACTTCTTCTCTTCTTTACTGCACGGGGGCAATGGTCATTATTGGTGCCATCCAAGATGGAATAACGGGAAACGCCTCCACACTTTACATCAAGTCAATGCTCGATGGCGTAGCTTCCATCGCTTTGGCTTCGACCTTGGGCGTTGGCGTTATCTTTTCCGCTGCCAGCGTTTTTCTGGTCCAGGGGATCATTACCCTGCTGGCTACCAAACTGACCTTTCTCCAGGAGCCCGCTGTCCTGGGTGCAATCACCGGGACCGGGGGGCTGCTTATTGTCGCCATCGCGATCAATCTGCTGAACATGGCCAAAATTCGTATTGGCAACCTCCTACCGGCTTTGGTCTATGCTGCCCTCTGGGCCATGCTGCAACCTGTCTGAAAAGTGTCTATTTTACAACAACCGGCAGGAAAATTTGATTCTTGTCACAATTTAATTGCTTCAGGCGGCCCATATTACGATTACAGTGGTTCAAAAAATAGTGGACAGAAAAAGGCTGCACTTTTGACTGAACATGTGATTGAATTTCTTATCTCTGCAATAAATAATGGAAAGGACTAATTATCTCTTAACTATGATTGCGTCCTCAAAAAAGATAACAACCAACCTCAGGAAATGATTAATGTACCAAGCCTTCTTAATCAATGATCCTGCGGGCGATCCAGGTGTATACTTGGAATTAAAATTCCGCCGGGAGGCTTTTTTATTTGATCTGGGCGATATACATCTGCTCCCCACCCGGAAAATACTTAACGTCAGATATGTATTTGTCTCCCATACCCATATGGATCACTTCATTGGTTTTGACCATTTGCTGCGAATCTGTTTGGGGCGAAATCAACATATTGCGCTTTTTGGCCCACCGGGTTTCCTGGCAAATGTGGAAAATAAATTAGGAGCTTACACTTGGAATCTTGTTCAAAATTACACGAATGATTTTGAACTTGCCGTCACGGAAGTTCATCCGGATCACAAATTAACCAGATACTATCGTTGCCGCAAAGGCTTTCGGGCCGAAGGCGAGGAAAGGCAGACAATATCAGAGGCGAAACTCGTAGAAGGAGATGCCTTTATTGTCAGGACCGCTCTTCTGGATCACGGCATTCCCAGCCTGGCTTTCAGCTTTGAAGAGAAAATTCGCCTGAACATCAAAAAAAATATTCTGGTTGAAATAGGGCTGCCCACGGGCGCTTGGCTTGGCAAATTAAAAGAGATGATAATGAAGGGTGAGCCGGAAGAAACACCGGTGCGCGTCTGGTGGAAAAATGAGCAAGGCACAGTAGAAGAAAAGTTCTTTTCCCTTGGTCTGTTGCAGGAAAAAATGATAAAAATTACCGCCGGACGAAAGGTTTGTTATATTACTGATACTCTTTGGAGTGACAGGAATATTGAAAAAATGGTCAAATTGGCTTCGGGCGCGGAGTTGTTGTTCATCGAGGCGCCGTTTTCGCAAATCGAGGAGGCGACTGCCGCCCGAAAGTATCACCTTACAGCCCATCAGGCCGGCACCTTGGCTTCCATGGCGGGAGTTAAACGTTTGACTCTTTTTCACTTTTCGCCGAAGTACAGAGGCCGGGAAGAAGTTTTAAAAAAAGAAGCCATGAACGCTTTTCAGGATAAAAAAGCCCCTCATATCCAGGAAGTGAAAAGTTCGTCATAAATTACTTATTTTTTTCGTTATGGCTTATATTGCTCCTCAATTTCAATGAACCATTTTTTCCACTCACCCGGCAGTATTTAATCCAGAAAATAAAGAAGGCAGCATCATCATGATGCTGCCTTCTCCGTAATTGGTGCTAGTTATTTTTTGAAACTCATTGCTTTTTTGTATCATCTTCCGATGACTGAAACTTAACAATGTCGCGGCGGTTTTCCTTGCCTTCTTTTTTAGAAGCATTGATCTCATCATTCGGCTTCTTCCTGGAATTTGGCCATAAACAGATAACAGCAATAATGAGAGCAATAGCCAGAAATATCAGAAACTCATAGCCTAAAGAATTCATAATCCTTCCTTTTCCTTTGTTATGTGGAGGTGCAGGTATCTCCCTGATCTTTGGAGTCCGCCGGTTCCCCGGGTATATTGCGCCTCGCACTCCGCAAAATCTGTTTGAGGAACTATGACTGCACGGAAAATATTTCAAAACTTGCCGGACTTTTACTTGCCCGGAGTATAAGTGATGGTCACTTGCTTGTTATCTTTGTCTTCTCCGACGTCTGCTAAAATATTAATGGTGTTTTTGCCCTCAGTTAGCGTAATGCTGGTGGAGAATTTACCATCCTGAAGAGGGACATTGTTTTCATTGATTTTCACCAATGCTTTTTCCTTTTTGGTTCCTCCCACGTGACCGCTTACCGTTACTTGAGGGGTAGTAACAGTTTCTCCCTCCTTGGGCGTATCAACTTTCAGACTGACAATCTTTCCCCCCTCCCATTCGCCGCAACCGATTGCTAATAAGGAAAGCAGAGAAAAGACAACGATAATGACTATATTTTTTGATAAGGTATGCATAATTAACTCCTATGAAAATAAGAATATTTCAAGTTCGTTTAAAAGATAGGAGATACACCGGCACAAAATCTCCCTCTTCGACAAAAAGCTGCAATATCCTATGTCGCAACAAAGAAATGAACTTTAGGAAAAGAAATTGGCGAGTGTATTGCTCCTGTTTTATCCGCTGAATATTAGGAAAAAACTGTGTGGCGGGGGGGAGCCCGGTCGGGGTTGGTCAGAAAATCTGTGGAGAGCGAATCATAAAATATCCCGATAATATAATCGGCAGAAATGATCCTGGTGATGATCGGTAATACTGAAATATGAATGACATCAAAACCGTATTTGATTTCCAGCTGCCGGACTTGGCAACTTAGCTCGTCAAAATAATACGGGGAACTGATGAATGATTCGCGTTTAACATCTTCATGCTGTTTAACAAAACCAAAGGGGCCTGCGTTGAGCAGGACCAGCAGGAGGAAAATCAAGATTTTTTTTAACCGGACTGACCGAAATAATTTCATCAACTCATCGAGCTCCCTATATTAGGAGGATTCACTCATAAAATCAATGCGACATAAACAATATCTTTTTATACAAAACGATATTCATTATTGCGGAAATATTTTAAATTATTAATAAATTCATGTCAAGGGATGATTTGATAAGCTGAGCTGGCAAAAGCAATAAAAGAAAACATTGGTTGTCCAGGCAGAAATTTTTGATCTGAGCCGGACAACCGTTTTCGAATCCGCTTCCGAAGGAGACAGCGCGGATAAAAGTCTGTAGAATTAAAGCCTGGCGCAGGAGCAGCAACAACCAAAAACAATCTCCCTGATAATTTCTGTGTTTCAGAGTTAATTTTTTTTATTTGTTCTTCCTGAGGATATTGGTATTATTTTGTTGGCCCATCCCAGAAGTGTAAGAGAATGCTCTCTTTTGTAAAACGTCCACCGCCATGCTTTTCCCCTTTTGGTGTAAAAAATACCATGTCAGCTTGGAGTGGAACAACTGCTCCGCCGGGCGCGGCCTCGATCTCCCCTGATAATCCGATGGCTATCTGGTTGGCTTCGGAGTGTGAATGCGGTTTGTCGGCAATCCCTTCGGGCAATCTGAGCAGAACTAAGGTTGCGCCTGTATTCTTATCTTCCCAGAGAATCTTTTCTTTGACTTCCGTAAGGTAATACCCCCGCGTAGGATTCTCCCAATCAATATCCTTGAGATTTAAAATCTGGGTCATGGTCCACCTCCTTAATACAAATTGATCAAGTATTTTTGTCAGTATAGAAAGGGCCATATTAAGTTGTCAAGAAGATTTGAGGTAAAATTCTGCTGCTATACGGCTTACTGTATTAGAAGTTCATTAACGCCAGTAATCCAATGTGATGGTTGATTAAATCGTCTGAAAAGGTATAATAAAGAAAATACTGATAAAGGGGAGTCTACTATGGCAGATGTTTTTTTTACTGATGAGCAAAAGACATTGAAAAATAAATATCGTGAACTGGTTGCAGAACATTTAATACCAAGAGCGCGGGAAATCGACGAACATGACCGTGTGCCCAAGGACCTGTTGCCGAAGCTGACAAAAGAACCGATCCGCTTATCCGCTCTTTCCGTACCGAAAAAATTCGGCGGACTGGAGCTCGGCCAGGTCGAAGTCGGAATAATTGCGGAAGAGGTTGGTTACGGGTATCCGGCAATGATTCCGCTGATGGAAATCGCCCAACTGTATTCTCACGTTCTTCTGCTAGGCGGAACTGAAAACCAGCAAAAAAGGTTTCTTTCGCAGCTTGCAGAAGGGAAAATCGGCTGTTACGCTCTGACCGATGAGGGGCCGGGCTCCGATCCCACAAGAATGAAGAGCACCGCCAAGCCTGATGGTGATGGATTTAAGATATACGGCAAAAAACGCCTGATTACTTTTGCGGACTTGGCAGACCTGTATGCTATCTTTGCCAACGAAGTTCCGGAAAAAGGGGCAAAGGGAATCAGCGCATTCATTATAGAAAAGGGGACGGCAGGGCTGAAATTAGGCCGTCATGTGCCGTATCTCGGGCTGCTGGGTCACAGGGCTTATGAGCTCAACCTTGAAGGAATTTATGTGTCGAAAGAAAACAGAATAGGAGGGCAGGGTGACGGCTTAAAAATTGCTCTTTCCGTGCTCAGTGTTACCCGCATCAGCTTGTCCTGGGGATATATCGGTCTGGCCAGAGCTGCGCTGGAAGCGTCCATAAAATTCGCCAAAGCAAGGCAAATATCGAATCAGCCGCTGTCCGATTATCAAGCCATCAGATTTAAACTGGCTGAACTCGCCACGCAGATAGACGCCGCCAGAATGCTTGCCTACCGTGCCTCAGTTATGGCCGATAAAAAACTTGTGCACAGGAAAGAAACATCGATGTCCAAGCTGGCCTGTGCGGATGTGCTGATTAAATCGGTCGACTTGGCCGCAAGAATTCATGCGGGCTATGCAGGCGATAAAGATTATCCAGTGCCTGTGGAGCGTTATCTTCGTGATGCATACAGCTGGATATCGGCGCAGGGAACGCCGGAAGTTCAGAAACTGATTATCGCCCGCGAGATATTATTGTAATTTTCTTAACTTCAGATGAGCAGGAGCGGGCTTTATATTGTTTACAAAGAGGCGATCAAGACTATACGTTACTTATGATAAAAGTATGCCATCTTATGTCCAGCTTAATGGCCATAAAATGGCATACTTTATGTTTTGCAGGCATCGTGGAAATATCCGCAAATGCAGGATCGCCTCTACAGACGATAATTATTGATTAACCATCATAAATTTGCCGCTGGAAAATCAAATTTTGTCTAGGAACCAATTTTCGTCTGCATTTTTTTGATTATTCCCTCTGCTTCGGCGATGGTTCGTTCCAGCAGCTCGGCAACAGTTGGAATATCATGGATCAAGCCTGCTGCCTGCCCCATCATTAAAATTCCCTCTTTTATGTCTCCTTCTACTGTGGCTTTGCCGAACAAGCGGCCGCCAACGGCAAAGCGGATGGTTGAACTCAATCCTCTGCGTGTGCCATCAAGAGATATTGCCTGAGTGCGCAGACTGTTCGCTTGACGGATCATCTCTCCCCAGGAAAGATTCAGCTCTTTTTTCATGTACAGGCCTGCCGTTATGGCATCCAGAAATGGTAAAGTACGTTTTTTCAATAGCTTCTTGACTGCCTCGTTTTTTAGGACACGGCAGTCTATGCCATCAATGGCCGGGTCAACGATCGTGTCTTCTTCAGTTGCTTTGAGCCAGACCTCCCGCAGCGTATCGGCTACTTCAGCATCCTTGGTGGCGGCTAACCTGGTGCCCATGGTGACACCTTCTGCGCCCATGGCCAAGGCAGCAGCCAGGCCTTTGCCGTCGGCAAAGCCGCCGGCGACGGTACAGGGGATTTTTACCCGACTGGTTACAGCCGGTACCAGAACTATCGCGCCTACCTTGCCGGAGTGCGCCGCAGCTTCATAGTCTGTGATATTGATCATATCCGCACCAAGTTACTCGGAGCGGACTGCGTGTTTGGCAAAGGCTATCGTTCCGATCACCTTGCCGCCATAGCCGTGCACGGCATTGAGCAAAGCAGTAATTTCCGGAGGTCTGCCCAACGCATAGTTTACAACAGGAATTTTTTCCTCGATGATTACTTTTACCAGAGATTCGCTGCCCATACCCAGCGTAATATTCACACCAAAAGTTTTGTCGGTCAGTGATCTAATTTTCTTGATGGCATCTCTCAGCGAAGCTGCATCATACTGTTGGCAACTCAAAATACCCAAACCGCCGGCATTGGAAACAGCTGCCACAAGTTTAGGAGTGGTCAACCAGTTCATTCCAGCCAACATAATAGGGTGCTTGATTCCTAAAAGTTCCGTCATGCGTGTTTTCATTTTTTGTCCTCTTATAATATTTTATTAAATTAATTTTTCTTAAATTTCATATATTAACTTGATAGACATGTCAATGATCTATTTGCGTTTGCGCTTTAAAAAAAATCGAAAAATTATGAAAAGTTTTACGTCGTTGCCGTATCAGCGATAATAATACTATAATAATAACTTTAACTAGATTATCAACGAAAGCGCATCCATATGATAAATAAATAATTAGGTAGAAGAAAATTTATAAATGGGAAAAAGATTAGTTTAATATGCATTTTCTTCGCGGCATGCCCAAGAACATTGGACTGAGGATGCGGCGGGTGAGTCTACTGCTGGGCAGTATCACTCTTATTGCTAATTTGTCTGCCTGCAGTACAGTTCATCGGAATTTGATTGATCAGGCAATTGATTCTGCTGCTGAAGTGGAAAAAGCTCATGCGACACGGGGCTGCATCAATGTAATTTTATTGCCCGGGTGTGCAACAAAACCAGGCGCCCAAGACACACTTTTTCAGGAATAATTAAAGATTTTTATGGCTACTGCATTGTTATTAAAATCCGTAAATTAAAGCTTCAAGAGCTTCGTTCCAGAAAATTTGCAGATTATTCAAGTATTGCCGTTGGTACGGCAAGCACAGCGGCGGGTATGGCAACGCTGATGCCTTTAGGTATAATTATGTTTCTGGTGGATGGAATAAAAACGGAAATCGACTTTAGATCGTTATTTCGAATTCATGGAGGCCATTTTTAAAGGAAGATTTTACCGGATAACCCAATTCAAAGATAAGTTTTTTCATCAGCATGTTTTCCGGATCAATGATGCAGAAAAAACGTGGGATGCCCTGTTCTTTCCCGATCGCAAAAATTCTCTTCAATAAAAATTTACCAAGCCCTTTATGTTGCCAGTCATCACGGACAACAACAGCAAAATCTGTAGCATTAAATTGAGGTTCATAAGCGTAACGCACTACGGCAATTATTGCGTCTTTTCCATCTTCCTGGATCAAAGCGACCAAAGCAAATTCGGAATTATAATTAACATGAGTTAATTGATAAAGTATATCTTCCGTGAGGGTCCTCATCTGCATCATAAAGCGCAGGCGGATGGATTCAGGGGAAAGCTTATGGAATAAATCCAAAAGAAGAACGCCGTCAGACTCCCAAATAGGCCTGTAAAACACCTTTTGGCCGTCCTTGAGTTTAATCTTGCCTTCATATTGAGCAGGATAAAATGCGCTTTGCATTTTCATTCCTTCCAAAAATGAGAGGGCTCTGCCTGTGTTCACTAGTTCAACGTTCAATATGAAAAATTACATCGCCTGCCATGAAATCTCAGGAACATCCAGGATAAGAAATCATCCGGCTGCAAGCTCAATAAGCCCGGATTGAATCGCCCGGTGTGTCAGGTCGACCAATTCGTCAAGATTATTATCAGTGTAGCCTGTTGTATCAATCGGTTTGTGAATTATCATCAGCCCTTTTCCGGGGAAAAGGTCCAGGGTGTTTGGCGGCAGTATTTCCTTTGTGCCGATTATCGTGATCGGCAGTATGGGGAGTTTGAGGTCAATGGCCATTTTAAAAGCCCCCTTTTTAAATCGGCCGAGCGATCCGTCCTTGCTCCGCGTGCCTTCCGGAAAGAAGATAACCGACGTGCCGTTGACAATTTTTTCTTTCGCTGCCTGCAACGAGCTGACAGCTTTTTCATGGTTGGACCGATCAATGAAAATATGCCCGACTTTCTCGCAGCCAATGCCTAAACCGGGTATTTTTCTCAATTCCTGCTTCATCATCACCCATTTAAAATCTATCCCCAGCCAGCCGTAGACGACGAATATATCATATTGACTCTGATGGTTAGCGACGATAACGTAGGATTGCGTTTTTACGATGTTATTTCTTCCGGCAACGGTTACCAGTATGGGCGTCAGATAGCCGTTAAGGCGAGCCCAGATCGTTCCGCAGATAAAACTCGTTATCCTCGGATTCGTGATAACAGACAGAAGCACAGTTAAGGAGCCGAAGAAAATGGTGGATAGCGCCAAGTATGGAACAAATATAAGCCATTTGTAGGGTTGATATAAAATGCGCAGCATCTTTTTCATCGAATTTCTTCTTTCCGCATCAACATTTTTCAACAAATTGACTGCAAGGTAATACCTTGTCTTTTCTCCCGCACTCAAACCTGCCAATGCCATCACGGTACGAAAGGGAATTAGTATTCAGGTAAAAAAAAGTCAAGGCTGAATTTATTGCGCCATCACCAGAGCTCTGTCAATATAATTCAACCTCTCCGTGGTCATCAGGATACTTGCCCTGGCGGTCCGCCTGGTGCGTATGCTATGCGAACGCTTCGCCCGCAAATGAATTTCTTGCGTTCATCCTCCGACCCATGATAAATGTACTAAACTTTGCCTAATCAAGGTTCGTTGACAACCGGCCCATCTTTGAATAACGCAGATTTGGAGGGAATTGTGATTAGTAAACTTAAAATGTTCTTCGGGATCGCCGTAATGGCCTTGGCACTCGCGGCGGGCTGTTCAGGAAATAACGACAGTTCTCCACCAACGGCAAGATTACAATCATCTGTAGATGCCGTCTGGACACAGTACAAGCAGGAGTATGGTGTTCCGGCCGGCGGCCTGGCCGTTTACATTGAAAGCCCTTCCGGCAATTACTTTGCATCCTCCGGCATGAACACCGGGGTCAACCAAGATACCCGTTTCCGGATCGCGAGCAACACAAAGACCTTTACCGCAGCGGCGATCATGCTTCTGGAACAACAGGGTAAGCTGCATATCAACGATACTATTGTCTCCCTCATTCCAGGCCTTGGTATCCCTTACGTACCCGCTACAGCCCAATACAATATTCCCCACAAGGAAAGCATCACCATTAGGCAGCTTCTCTCCCATACGGCCGGGGTCTTCGACGTCACAAATGATAATATACCTGCCACCTGTTCCGTTCCGTATGCCGACCAAAATTATGTAGAATACATAATGGCAACGGATCCCAACCATCAGTTTTCCCCGGACGAGTTCATCGGCGTCAATGCCATGTGCCATCTCAGCTACTTTTTACCGGGGTCAGGCTATAAATACTCCAACCAGGGCTATTCAATTCTCGCCACGATCATCGAACGAGTCTCGGATTTGACTTATGACCAGTTTGTCATCCAAAACCTGATACAGCCCAACGGGCTGTCCTCCACATCTGTTCCCATGCTCGGGACTGACCAGTTAATCCCATCCCCTTTCAATCCCGGCTACGTCTATGAAAACAGTGCCATAAGGGACGTGACGCAGAGCAATATGTCCGCGAACATTGCGGAGGGCAATATCATTTCGACGCCAGCCGACCTCGCTAAGTGGGTCAGAAGTCTGATCAGAGGGGAGGCTGGTCTGAATGCCGCTTCCATAGAAAGCATGAAGACCCTGACCATGGAAAGCGGCAATAATTACGGCCTGGGGATTTTTTATGTGAACGGCCTGGGCTATGGTCATAACGGCGCCCACGAAGGCTACTTGTCGCTGATGGTATACGACCCTGAAGTTGATGTGACAACTGTTCTCTATTTCAACATCTGGGATGCTGCAAATCTGTTGAACAAACAGTTTCCACTGCTCACAAAAGCCGCTAAGCAGGCGCGGGCAGCCGTCGGCTACTGACGATATCGCAAGGTTTGGCGAATTGGTAAAAATAATGATTGCCGTTGTCTAAATACTTTGCAGGATAGTATATAAAGAAAAAGGGTTTAAGCATTTATTGCCTAACCACTTGATATTACTGGAGCCGATGAGCAGGATCGAACTGCTGACCTACTGATTACGAATCATATTTTAGTCATTTCCCGTAGTTTCCCGAAGCATCAAATTGTCGTTAAAATACTATTGACATTTAAGGAAGTTATGCTTATTCTCTTGATTAAGGGACGTTAAGGGAAATTATTTGAATAAACGAAAAAAGCGGGACTATAGCGGGACTGGAACAAAAGGCGGGCGGCATACTGACTTTAATTTTTATGCCGCAAAAAAAAAGCGGAACTGGCGGGACTGACGGACTGGCTTTAACATACTGATTGTTGCAAGCGGGGCCTATGGCGACAAAATGGATCAAGACAACGTTTCCGGGGGTGCGCTACAGAAAACACCCGTCACGGAAGCACGGGATTAATTGGGATCAATATTTTACGATCCGTTATAAAGTGCCTGTTAAAGACGAAGAGGGCCGGGAAATAATCAAAGACAAAGAAGAGGGGTTGGGTTGGGCTTCTGAAGGTTGGACGGGATCAAAAGCCTATGCCCTACTTAAAGAACTGAAAGAAAACCGCAAGGCCGGACAAGGGCCGCAAACGTTGGCGGCAAAGCGCGACATTGAACAGGCAAAACGTGAAGAGGCTGAACAAGCGAAAGCGCAAGCGGAAAAAGAAAACGTCACCTTCGGCCAATTCATGACGGTAACTTACTTACCGCAAAGCAAGCATGACAAAAAAGCCAAGTCTTACGAAGTGGAATCTATGCTTTATGAACGGTATATTTCCGACGCATTAGGGCCTTTGACATTTCCGACAATCAGCTCCTTCCACTTGGAAAAAATAAAAAAGAAAATGGCCGACGGCAAACTAAGCGCCCGGACAATCGAATACGTTTTGCAGATAATCCGGCAGGGTTTTCATATGGCCCGGAAGCTTGGCATTTATGCCGGGGAATCACCGACAAAAGCCGTTAAGTTTCCGAAGCCGGACAATATGAAGCTTCGATATTTGAGCATTGAAGAAGCCGAAAATCTATTGGCCGGGCTTGCGGCGAAATCCCAGAGCGCACACGACATGGCCTTGCTTTCCCTGCATTGCGGCTTACGCTTCGGGGAAATTGCGGCGTTGACATGGCCTTGCGTCAATTTTGAGCAAGGCACGTTGGCCATTCTAAACGCAAAAACGGGAAGCCGGACGACATACTTGACGGAGCGAACCAAAGCCATGCTTGAAGCGCGAAAGCAAACCCAAAAGGAAGCGGCGACGCGCAAGGCCCGGAAGCCTGGCCATGAATGGAAAAAGGAATTTGTATTCCCGAAGCAATCCGGGGAAAAGGGCGTTAAGGCGCAAGCATCAAAAACCTTTAGCCGGATTGTTGAAGAACTTGGGTTTAATGAGGGCGTCAAGGATCGGAAGCAGAAAGTCACGTTTCACACCCTACGGCATACCTACGCAACGCACCTTTACGAAAGCACTCATGATCTTTACTTGACGCAAAGAAGCCTGGGCCATGCCACGGGAACAATGACAGCCAGATATGCGAGAATGAGTGAAAGCCGATTACGTGAAGGCGCCGCGGCAATACAAACGGCATTTAAAAACGGCGCAAAGAAGGCCGGGGAAGTGGTGAACTTTCCGAAATAAAAAATTCAGGGGGCTAGCGCGGATGAAACATATTCAATTTACGAACGAAGAGATAAGCAAAATTACAGCAACGTTTAGCCGTAAGAGCCTTAATAATGACACCCAAAAGAGTTTCCAAGACGCGCTGGCTGATATGGTGAAATGGTCCTGCGGGACTTTTTATCTGAAAACGGCAAAGGACAGAAAAAAGCTTGAACGAATAAACAAAACGGCAACAAAACTAAAAGATGAAATATCAGATGTATTGTTTGCTTTGCGATTAATTGAAAACGGCGAAGCATATTTAACATTTCTCAATCAGCTATCGGCCATAGAAAGACGTTCAAAAAGCGAGTTAAAGTCATATGACAAAAAACAAGGCCGTAAAATAGAAAACTGGCCGCTGCGATTATTAATAAACAGGCTGGCCGAAATCTATAAATCCGCGACTAATAAAAAGCCCACACTTACAAAGGCATCGCCAGCGGCAAAAATAGTAAACGCACCGGGCGGCGCTTTTTTCAGATTTGCCTCAACATTTCTTGTCATAGCTCAGAAAAAATTCCCGGCCATTAAATGTCATAAGGAAAATACTTTGGTGAAGATTATCGAGGCCGAACTATATTCCACGAAATCAATGTAAAAAAGTTATTTTATGTAATTTAGACATTATCATTCCTATAAACTATATTAGCCTTCAATGGGACACAAAATCACATTGGAGGTTTTTTTTATGCAAGCATCATTTCAAGACATGGCGGAGCGTTGGCCGTCTGCCTGGGTTGCGAGGACCCAGGCAGAGCATTTCACCGGCGGAATTATTTCAGAGAAGTACCTTGCAAATTTGGACAGCGCCGGGAAGGGACCGGCGGGGCGCGTCCGCATAGGCCGGAAGATTGCCTATCCTGTCGGGGAGTTTGTAAAGTGGCTTGAGGGCCGGAGCGCGGCCGTCCCTGAGAAAGTCCGGCGCCTGGAATAAGGGGGCCGTTATGACAAGTAAACATTATGACGGGGAAAAAACAGAGCAAATCGGCAACCTGCAGGAAGATATTAATTATATTTTAAAGCAAGTGAATTGCACGCTTTCAATCGCGTGCGCCACGGTTTTTGAGCTGGAGAGGCTAAAGAAAAAAATGACGGCTGTGCAAAATAAAATGATGATGATTACCGCTATTCGTGAAGAACATTCATTAGAAATATTGTCATTTCGTAAACCTGAAGAGAATACCAAAGAAAGGAATTAATATTATGATTACGCTACTAGATAAACTTAAATCACCATATTTTCAAAAAGAATTAGAAAAGGCAATCGAAGCAGAGCAAAACGATCTTATCGAAAAAAGGCAAAAAGCGGTAATTGCACTTAAGCAAAAAATAAATGAAATAAATCCGTACATTATTGAAAAAGAGAAAACA